>Ga0209417_1001102_pt1 | contig 52679 bp, 36 predicted proteins | sample RifGroF2_FD_184002 | JGI IMG/M metagenome (GOLD analysis project Ga0209417, IMG submission 184002) | Groundwater microbial communities from Rifle, Colorado, USA - Groundwater F2 (SPAdes) (version 2) | ecosystem: Environmental > Aquatic > Deep subsurface > Groundwater | place: Rifle, Colorado...
TAATGAATCAAAACTTAAGTGAAGAATAATTAACCATTTTTGATTCAGAATATCAGAAATTACCTATCTGTTTCTAATTTCTAAATACAAATTTAGAATAAATTTATTTATAACTGTATTTTTTTTTTGATTTTTTAATCAAAATTCTTAAATAATTTCTTTTAGTTTGATATTCATTAATAGCTCTCATTTCTAATATTCAGTCTCTCAGAAGTTTATTCTGAAGAATCTAAGTTTATGAAATATTCTTCTTTTGAAGAAGATTTTGGCTCTGTTATTTCCTCTTTGTGTGTTATAGCCATATATACAATTTCAGAGATATCAAATATTTGAAGTTTATGACTTTTTGAAAATGTTTTTTTGCAGAGTGGACAGGAGGTTACCAACGTGTCAGGGTGGTACCCGAAGTAATTATCCAGTGCTCTATCACGAATTTGATTTCGTGCATTCATGTCAATCTTTATATTGGCCAAGCTTCCGCCACAACAGAAAGCTGTTTCTTTTTCACTTTTTATCGAAATTAGTTCTGCATATTCATCGAGCAACAACCGAGGCTGATGGTAAATACCGCTACCACGTCCCAATTCGCAAGGATCGTGATAAATAACCTTCATGGCCATTTTGTTAATTGGCAAGCGATTGTTGGCCATTAGCTCCAGAAGATATTCGGAATGGTGTTGAACAGTAATTCCTTGCAGAGCATAATCCTCTTTAAAAACTTTATAACATATCGGACAGGAGACGATTAATTTTTTAGCTTCGGATTTAAGAATCCGTTCGCGGTTATTTTCGATCAGTTTTTTTGCTGCCTCTAATTGGCCTACCAACATTAATGGACGGCCGCAACAAGCAGTTTTTTCACCATCCATGAACCAATATTTTACATCGGCAACTGAGAAAATTTCTTTCATTGCCTTAATAATAGAAGGTGTAAGGTGGGTCATACATCCGGCAAAATAGATTATTTCGGTTTTTGGACTAATAAGTGCATTCCCATTTCTCAAATACTCGTAGGACGAATTATATTCTTTAGTTGATTCAATTCGCTGTGTAATACGCAATTCATTTAATTCAAGTCCAACTGGGCAATCAGGTTGACAACGTCCACAAAGCAAGCAATTAAAAAGTTTTTCATCGGTAAGGTTTTTATTGCGAATGTGTTTCAGCATGTAAACTGATTGCGTGTCTTTAATGTCAACATGTGTCATTTGGCAACTATCCAGGCAGATACCACAACGAGAACAAGAATATACCTGAATTCGCGAATATCCGTCGATACGTTTATGAACTTTGATCCCATAATTCCGGAGAAAAATAAGCACTACCTCAATAGGAATATGCATGTAGCGAGATACTGGTAATGCTAAAAAGAAAATAGTTAGTGATCCTGAATATGCCCACCAAATGGGCGTTTCAAGTAATTGAACAGGAAGAAATGAGGCGAAAATATTCCCGATGGGCTGACTTATTATACTTCCATTATGATGAATTCCTGCTGCTATAGTTTCAGAAAAAAAACGCAGTGGAAAAATTAACCAAAGTGAGACAAGGGCAATACGGTCGCCAATTTTGAGTTTAGTGGTCTTTGCCATTCCAAAGGATTTACTGTTCAATCGTTTGTAAAAAGCAAGGATTACTCCGGAAAGTACAAATACCAGTAACATATCCATAGTAGCTGCCAATATTTTCCCAGAGATTGTTGTAGCTGGCTCTGTAATGAAATATCTGAAAAATACAGCTTTGTAGGCTGGAATTGATAGACTATGATAATGATTGCATGCATCAATGTGGCCTACAATTATCAATAGAAACCACCCAAATGCTAAACTCATATGCATATAACCCAGAAGCGGATTTTTTCTGAATATCTTTCGATGAAGCAATGATTCCATAAAGATTTCGCGGATGGCCATCAGGCTTTTCCGGGTAAAAATACTATGTATAATCCTGCTATTATCGATTCGTGAGAGTTCAGAAATCCAAATGCCAACGATAACTACCAGAAAGCAGGAAATAAATAAGAGCCCGATGGTAAATGTCCATATGAACGAAGGTGCTGCCATGGCTGTTTATTTATTTACAGGTTTAAATTTCAAGATGCTTTTTTTTATCAGCATGATTACATTTCGAAGGTTGATTCCACGCGGGCAAACCAACATGCACTTGCCACAGAGCATACATTTCCCGATTTCAGATTCTAGCTCAAATGTTTCACCACGACGAAGCATTAGGTTCATTCGCCTGACATTGAAGCTGACCAAATCACCTGCACTACAAGTGGCAGTGCAACCACCACACGATAGGCAAACCTTGAAGGATGGTTCCATTTCCAAAACTTCCCTAAGCAGACGCCCATCAAACTGATCATAGTCGATAGTGCGTTGTTTAATAACTGTGTAGCCAAAATCTTTCATCTCTTACGTATCTCTTTGTTGTATTATCATTTGCTAATTAAGTCAGCAAAATCATGCGAATGAATCCATCTTTGTTCCGAGTTTCGGGTTTCGCAAAGCTCGCAACCCGTATCACGTAACATTTTGACTGTTAACTGCGACTGGTTACTATTTCCGAAGCCAGTCATTCACTTCCTGTGCAGCCGATCTTGCGTGCAAAATGGTATCATGTACCGACATAGGAGCAGAACAGCTTCCAGCCAGAAATATTCCTTCCTGATCAGAAAAATTGGACTTTAAAAACGAATCCTGCGTTTTCAGAAAACCTGATTCTTCGCAGCTAACTCCACAGGTACGGGCAGCATTCGTTGTTCCTTCTCCGGCTTCCATCCCAACTAATAAAACCAGCATATCGACATTCATTTTTAAAGGACGACCGGAAAGGGTGTCTTCTGCTTTGATCAGCAAACTTTTATCGATATTTTCTGAAGCTTCTGATAATCGTCCTCGTATGAACTGTATGTCGTATTTCTCCTGAGCCTGGCGGTATAATTCCTCGAAGTGTTTGTCATACATACGCAAATCGATATAAAAACAAAATATTTCAGCTTCAGGTAGGCGTTTTTTAAGCTCAATGGCTTGTTTTACACCTGTAATGCAGCATACTTTGGAGCAATAGTGATTTCCTGATTTCTCGTCGCGGGAACCAACACAATGCACAAAAGCGATTCGCTTTGGGTGCTTTCCAAATGCTACTGTGAGCTTTCCTTCAGGTTTGAATAATTGTTCCAAATCAAATGATGTGATGACATGATCATAAATTTTATAGCCATATTCTTCTTTCCGGCGGGCATCAAAGAGTTCATATCCTGTTGCTAATACAATTGCATCAGCCTCCAATTGCTGATTTCCTGAAGTCTCAATGCTAAATTTTTTGTTATTTCGGATGACTGTTTTAATCTCGGTGTTCGGCAGAAAGGAAAAGTCTTTTTCCTGAAACTTCGAAAAAAGAGGTTTGGTGATTTCTTCAGCAGGCGTAAAATCAGGAAAAAGATAAGTCCAGTTGTTTAGTTTTCCTCCAACATGAACATCTTTTTCAATTACCGTTACCCAATGTCCGGCATCGGTTAGTGCGCTTGCTGTTTCAATTCCGGCTATACCACTTCCTATAATTACAATGTGTTTCATGTATTAAATTTTTTTTCTGTAGAGACGCACGGCTGTGCGTCTTTACGTGATTGTGCGTATTACCAACCACAGCCCACCATCATTGGATTTCCGATCATTTTTCCGTCTTTCCTGGTATATTTTAAATCAGGATCATATTGGATTCCCATTTTATCCAACAACGGTTCTAAATTGGTTTGGTGCATTTGCATTCCCATGTCCCACGGATTGTACCCAAGAACCAATCCGGCTAATTCCTCATAAGTCAGAACTGGTATTCCCTGACCGTTTTGGCCGTATGTTTTGTTTTCCATTTCCTGAATTACATATTGCCATCGGTCAAGAAACATTGGACATCCAGGACAATTACTCACAATAGCATCTGGCTGATAGGGTTCCATAGATTCGAATTTTTTCCTTGAATTGGAAACTGAATAGCCTCGGTTTGACATGATGAGGTATTGCCTGAACCCAAACCCACAGCAATGCCGGCGTTCCGGATAATCAATAACCTCCCCGCCCCAGGATTCGATCATTCCGGCCAAAACATTTGGAAATTCTGCCCCACCAACACCTTTGCAGGGAAACATTTTGGAATAATGACAGCCAATGTGCTCAACTATTTTTAAAGGCATGCCCGTGCAATGATTGACGAGTGAGAATTTCTTGCGATCAGCAATATCTTCTCTGAATTTATAAACAATATCGCTGGCATGAGACACATTCTGTGGAATGTCAAATTCGCGTCCGGTCGCTTTTTTGAGGTAATTACGAACCTTTTCAAGTTCGGATGGAAACTCCCTCCATGTTTCAATAATTTCGTTGTAAATACCGAATGAGGTAATGCATGAAACGGCCAGATTCTTATATCCGGCTTCTGTCATCAACGCAAATTGCCGGGCAATAATGGTTTGAATAGTATCGAATGGAACAATATCAGAGTGATAACCTATTCCTGAGCAACTGGTGTGATGCGGATTTTCGTAAATATCTTTATTCAGTTCCTTGCGCAGTATTTTAAGAAAAGTTTGTTCTGACCCCGGAAAGAAATTCTGACGGATGCAACTTCTCACATAGAAGTAATGATCATCGGCAATTTCCTTTTGATAATCTTGCCAGACTTGTATCTTGCCTTCTTTTTTCATTATTGTCGGTTGTGTTTGCCATTATTGGTGGTAAAAACATGTTTGACATAGTCAGGATATTCCTCCTCTGGATCAATATACCCCATGCTTTTAGCTTTTAATTTTGAGAAGTATTCAATTTTGTCGAATCGCTCAAACCCGCCAGTTATTTCGAAAATCCGATAGAGTTCGTCAAGCGATTCCTGAGGAATTTTGCGTAAAGCGCCTTCGCCATCTCCTTTATAATTGGCGCCAACCCGTTCAAAAACTTCCTCTTTATTTTCGAAAATCCATTCCCCGACAGGACCCTGTTCCGGATGCAATTCAGGAACCAGATTTTCAGGGAGAATACAATATCCTTTATAAACGATATTTTCGCCAACAACACGTTTAATTGCAAGCTGTTGTCTTCCTTTTTCCGATTCAACAAAATAACCCGTCTCTTGAGAAAGTGATCGCAGTGCCATAATAACAAGTCCGGGACAATTTCCACGCGGACAACGGGTTTTACACGACATACATTCGCCACAATACCAGATTGTATCACTTTTTAGTAAATCTTCAATGCTTTTTTCGTTCCTGGATTGAACTGTAGCCAAAAGTATTCGGGGATCGTAATCGTAAAACTCGGCAGCTGGGCATATGGCTGTACAGATACCGCAATTCATGCACGATTTTAATCCTTCTGCAAACCGGACATCTTTGGTAAGTTCCTGGTACAGTTCCATTTTTGGTTTTTGGGTAATAACAACACGAAAGTAATTTTTCATAAATTATAACAGTTCAGTGTAAAGCGGTATTTACGGTAAGCATTTGTGCGTATTTTAATGAAGTATGAAAAAAAAAGTGGTTTTTGAAATGTTTGTTTCGAATGAATTGTAGAATGTAACTTTGCCTAAAAAAGAAAAACCGGTACACAGAAGATTTTTCATTGTACCGGTTTTTAAGCTTTGAATCTATTTTATTATTCCTTGTTAAAATTAAAGTAAAGAGTCAGATATTTTTCGTAGAGAAACATATTTGGCTGGCTCATCGGCCCCAATGTTTCAGCTTTGGTAAATTTGGTGCCAATCGGATCAATGCCATGCATAAACGAAATATTACCTGCCGGAAATTCTGGTGAAGTATTGTCGTTGTTGGCTCCTTTGGGTTTTTCAGGAGTGAAAAGCCTCAGGAATACGTCTTCATCAGGACAAACAATTGTAAAATCCTGTTCTTTCGATTGAATGGTTGCCCAATAGAAATTTCGGTGATATCCTTTAAATTCAGGATAAATCCAGCTTTCGCCGGTAATCGTATTGTTGTATGTTTTTTCCCAAACGTTCAACGTGTTTCCTTTCATACGATTTTTCCATACCCGGTATGGTCCTGTACCCATCCAGCGAACTCCTGTAACCTGATCTTCCGGATAATCGAAACTGATTCCCATGAATTTGTTTTGGTAAGGCGCTTTATATAAAACCTCAAGTTTAAGCCAGCCGGAAGCCTGAATAGTCCATTTTACTTTTTTCAGGTCCCCTTTGTAAATACATTCAATAATTTGATTGGCACCTTCCGAATAATTCTTTAACTCCTGAAATTCCGCTGATCCCGTTGCCGGAACCGGTCCGTGCAAAAATCGGATAAGCTGGTTTTCATTCCTGACTCCATCAAGGAATCCCGTTTTTTTGTCCCATTTGAACGACAGATTATTAATTTGGGCGCTGAGTCCGATGGCATCCTCTATAATTTTTATTTTTCCTGACTTTTCATTCGTTGCAATTTCATCAGCTATAGCCTTTGCACTTTTAATCGGCCAACTCCAGGTGCAGATTTCACGACCATGCAGATCGGTTGCAGTGATATACAAAACATCGCTGTCGAAAAAATGTGTGGATAAAAACAAGCTAAGTTTACCCTTTTGTCCCGGTGCAAGATTGGGCGATTCAATCATTCCGGTTTCAATTACTTTTTCGGAAGTTTCTTCAGGTTTGGGTAAATCAACCAGCTTATAGGCGAATTTGCAGTCCTTCAGATTCGTATAGATGTAGCGGTTTTCAATCGGAAATTCACCATTAAAGGTTGATGTGATGTATCGGGTTTCAAAAAATACAGGAGACCAGATTTCTTTGATAGTGAAAAAACTACATTCCTTTTCCAAATAAGGACCTACAATTCCATCGGCAGCCAAATTTCCTTTGGTGTCGAGTATCCCATCTTTATCGGTTCTGACAACAGCTTCGTCAGCATAATTCCATAAGAAACCACCTGCTGAGAGTGGGTTGTTCAACATCATTTTCCAATAATCTTCCAGTCCGGCTCCGTGTCCGCCATCATACAATCCATGAAGGAATTCGGTTGGGAAAACAATTTTCCTTCCTTGCTGATGAGTGCCAACACCATAATTGTAATCCTTGTAATGTTGGGTGTCGGTGCTTCTGAATTCAGCCCATGGATGGATCAGCGGTCGTTTCTGGGGATCCAGTTCATCAAAAAAATGATCGAGTTCAGTGTTCCAGCCACCTTCGTTTCCATTATCCCAAACTACTATCGACGGATGATTTACATCCTTCACCAGCATTTCCTGAGCTAAAATTGAACCGACCCGAGTGTCGTAAGCAGCCTGCCAACCAGCCAGTTCGTCGAGTACGAACAACCCAAGTGAATCGCAGACATCGAGAAAATGGTCGTCAGGTGGATAATGCGACATTCGGACAGCATTCATATTCATATCCTTTATCGTGTTGACATCTTCCACACTGATTTTTTTATTCAAAGTTCTGCCTGTGTTTGGTCTGAAAGAATGCCGGCAAACACCCTTAAACATCACTTTTTCACCATTCACATAAATACCGTCACTTTCCCGTAATTCAACAGTCCGGAAACCGAACTTTTCAGCGACTTCATGAACCACTTCAACGTCGTTAATCAGTTGAATCTCGACTTTGTAACGAATGGGAGATTCAGGTGTCCAGGGTTTAATATTTTCAGCAAAGGTTTGCAGATGCGCTACTGTTTGGGTCTGATCAAGAATCACTGAGAATGGCGGACTGACAGGCTCACCGGAAAGAGTTTTTAACCGTGCTTTGACTTCCATTCGTTCACGTATGTTCGCAAAGTAAACATCCATACTAAAAGATCCGTCAGCCTTGGCATTCAGCGCAATTCGGTCGATGTTGGCGCGCGGTTTGGCTTCCAGAAAAACCGGGCGAAAAATTCCTCCAAAAATCCAGAAATCACACCGGCGCTCAGCCTTATTTACTCCTTCATTTTCTGAATGTTTATCGACCGAAACTTCCAACAGATTTTCCTTTCCGTATTTGAGCAGCTCGCTGATGTCGTATCTGAAACGATAAAAACTGCCCTGATGTATTTTGCCTGCAGATATCCCATTAATTTTAACTTTAGTATCGGTCATCGATCCGTCGAATACAATACAGACTTGTTTGTTTTTCCATTCCTTGGGAACCTGAAATTCATATTTGTACATTCCGGTTTCCTTTCCACGGATTTCATCTTTATCACCTCCGTAATTGTATGTTCCAAAACCCTGAAGTTCCCAGTTGGATGGTACCTGAATCTGAGTCCATTTACCTGAATTTTTACCTGCAGTACAGAAAAAATCCCAGTTGACAGTATGGTCGCTGCCAGTTCCTGATAAATATTGTATTTCAGTTTTTTGTGCCTGACTGAAAGAAATGCTCAGGAAAAAGGAAAAAATTAGAGGGAAAAAAAGTCGTTTCATTTAGAGTTGATTTTATGGCTTGTTGGTTCTTCAAAAATATCAAAAAAATATGATTGAATTCTGACTAAATATCCATGATCACCCGATTTGCAGCAATTAAATTTTGCTGAAATACCGGAGAATATTAACCTCCGGATGTATGACATCCAGGTTTCCGTATAGAAAATCAGCGAATTGGCAAGCGAAATAGGGGCCCAGTAAAACTCCTTTCGAACCGAGCCCATTAAAAATACCGACCTGTGGATTTTCAGGAAGTAAACCTATTACGGGTTTCCGGTCGTGCATGGTAGGCCGAATGCCAGCTTTTTGAATAAATTCAGTTGGATTTGCTGAAACAATGTGTTTTAGTTTGGCAAGCAGATTTTCACGAGCCGAATCGGTTAGTTCAAGGTTTAATTCATCCCAGGAGTAAGTTGCCCCAATTTTATACCAATCGTCCTCAAACGGCATTATAAAAACTTCTCCGTTAAGGATTTCATTCAGGCGCAAATCCGGAATTTTCAGCTCAAGTAGTTCACCTTTGGAATGTTTGAATTTTAGTTTTTCGAATAGCGGATTCATAGAAGCAGCAGATCCTTCGCAAAAAATAATTTTCCCTGCCAGTATTTCCTCATATTTTACCAATTCTGAGTTGAATGTCAGTTTTTCGTAATGAAATTTTTCTTTTCTGAGTGAATTTTTCTGATTTAGGAATTCACCAAAAAGTGAAGTGAGTTTTTGTATATCAAGTCGTCCTGATTTATTAACGCAACCAAAGCTAAAAGTATCGGAAATCCAATTATTCTTGAAGCTTTTTATGGGTTCGGCATTTAGGTAGTTTTCTAATTGATTTGCGAAGACTTTCTCTTTCCAAAACACACAGCCGTCTTCGTTCAATATTTTCAACATCTTGCAGGGATAATACAATTGTGTATGCAATAATTCTTCAAGATACCTGATAGTTGATTCCATCTGAGGAAATGCTTCATCAACAAGCCAGCTCTTGGTCATTCTTCGAAAAACTACGGGATTGATTAATCCGGCAGCAACTTCAGATGATGCGGATTGATCCGGATCATCGAAAACCATGATGGTTTTATTTCGCCTGATTAGTTCACTGGCAAGGAGCGTTCCGGCAAGTCCCTGTCCCACAATGATAAAATCTACTATCATAGAGTAGAAAGCAAATTTAAGAGCCTTTTGTTCAGGTTAAATGGTTACTTCTTTCCGGCCTTCAACTCCAGATCTACCAAAACCGGTTGATGATCTGATGGAAATCGCTGATCTTTTGAGTCAGTAAGTACACCGTATCGCAGCACTTCAACCTGATTATTTACAAAAACATAGTCGATACGATCTTTCATCGGGGCATCGAACTTAAACGAATTGAACGTTCCTTCAGGGCCATAAGGAGCTTGTTTACTGATCGATTTGGAATCTCTCAGTTCGGCGGTAATTACCGAAATAGGTTCCTTATCGGGGGTGAGGTTGAAATCACCAGTCAAAATTACAGGCAGATTTTCTTTATTGAGTTTTGCTATTTTTTGCAGAATGAGTTTAGCTGATTCTGTTCTGGCCTTCATGCCGATGTGGTCGAAATGCGTATTGAAAACCATAAAAGTAGTCCCCGTTTTAATTGCTTTCAAAACAATCCAGGTGCAGACTCTATTGCAAGCAGCATCCCAGCCCAGACCTGGCTGGTCGGTTGTTTCGTTCAACCAGAATCCGCCATTTTTTAACGCTTTAAATTTTTCAGAATTATAAAATATCGGTGAAAATTCACCAGCTTTTTCTCCGTCATCACGGCCAACGCCTACCCATTTCATTTGAGGCAATTGGGTGTGAATATCTTCGATCTGTCCGATTAAAGCCTCCTGCAAACCAAAAACATCAGCCTGATGAAATTCGAGCAGTGCACTAACCTGATTGCTTCGGTTGGGCCAGGCATTCACCCCGTCGCCCGGATTGTTATATCGAATATTATAGGTGATGACGCGGATATTCTGTGCCATTGCCAGATTGCCGACTAGAAATAGGATTACAAAAAGGATTTTTTTCATGTGTTCATATTTTCAATAGAGGTTCTGAATTTTGATTTTAAACCATATAGACATAAAACATATAGTTTTTTTGTTTGGTTCTATTGTGCTCTATGTGGTTTTTTATTGTCATTCGGTGCAAAAGTTAAAAGATTGGTATTCACAAGTTTTGTTGTCAATTTTCATTACCGTAGTTTTTTGCTCTTGTCTTTTATTTACGACAAAAGAGAAGCAAAAATCCAGTATCTCGTTAATGTTGTCCGACATTGGTCTTCCTGCAATTTCGTGTGCAGCATTACAATAAGTATAAAGCCAGTATGGCGTTCCAAGTTTTTTGAGTTTACCGGCAATCGTGTATGAACCATGTAAAATGAGGTAGCCTGGCTGCGATTCTTTGCAATAATGATGAGGCGCTGATGCAAATGGAACCAGGTTGTCGCAGGTGCCATGAAACAACAACGATGGAATAGCGGATTCAGCAAAAATCCTTGATGTATCGGGAACAGCGCCTGCCATGGATATTACGCCTGCATATGAAACCGGTCCGCTGTCGAGTCCGTAGCAATAGGGTGGTTGGTAGGCAGCATTCAACACCGCCTCAGCGCCAGCGCTACTGCCCGAAAGGATGATTTTTTGCGGATCGATTCCCATTTTCTCACGGTATTTGATCATAAAGAAAGTCGCATCCTGAACATCTTCGACCGCTTCATTAAATGTATTGAGCTTATCCAATGCCGGACAGTTGCATCCGAATGCAGTTGATGTTCCCTGGCGGGTCAGACGATATGAAATGGATGAAACCACATAACCATGTTGGGCCAGAGTTTTGCAATAGGTCCGAATTCCAGGTTCTTTGCGAGAACCACCTGAAAAGCCACCACCATGCATGTAAAAGATTAAAGGTCTATTGGTAACTCGATCAAGAGCTGGAAAATATACGTCCATATCCAGAGATTTTCCATCTTTGAAAGCATAGGTATATGTTTCAATCCGGACAGAATCGGTAATTTCTTCTTTATAGCGTTCCTGTGCTTGAACAAGAGGAAAGAGGAAAAAGAAAAAAAGAAAAAATGCCGGAAAACAGGAATGAGACTTCATTTAAATGATTGTATTTGAAAGATTAAGTAAGAAAAACTGTTTAAATTTATAAAAAAAACCGGCCATGGCAATCATCACAAGCAGAACCAATGAAAATGGCAGCATCAATATTTTATATGATCGCTGCAATTCGTGCGGTCTTTGCGTAAAAGTTTGCAAAGATTTCTCTCTGATCATGGAGAATGGAAAACTTGCCATCAGTAATCAACCTTTATTCGGGTGCGTTGCTTGCGGACAATGTATGGCAGTTTGTCCGAACAATGCTATTGAAATTTCAGGAAGGGAAATGACAGCAGATGACCGGATTGACCTTTCAGAGATGAAGAACAAACCCAGTTATGAATTGCTTAAAAATCTGATGATTGGCCGAAGAAGTATACGCGATTTTAAAGATGTTGACATTGAAGAGGAACTGATTGAAAAGATCATTGAAGCTGCTGTTTCTGCACCAATGGGAATACCTCCGTCAGATGTTCACTTAATCGTTATTAAAGGAAAAGAAAAGGTTCGTGAGTTTTCGTTTGATGTGATTGATTATTTCGGCAAAATCAGTTGGGTATTTTCTCCGGCATTTATCTGGCTTTGGCGTTTGTTTGGCAAAGAAGCCTACCTGATTATGAAAAGCTTTGGACAACCGCTGGTAAATTTCATGACCGAATCGAAAGAAAGGCAAGAGAATTATTTGCTTTACGATGCCCCGTTAGCCATGTATTTCTCTGCTTCAGCTTATTGCGATCCGGCCGATCCGTATATACCGGCAACCTATGCCATGCTTGCTGCTGAGAGCCTTGGATTAGGTTCTTGTATGATTGGCAGCATTCATCCGGTAATTCAATATGGCGCCAAAAAACTGAAGCTGAAATGGCAACTTCCGATTAAATCGCCTTCCGGCATTTTTGTTATTTTTGGTCACCCGAAATACAAATACAAATCCGGAATAAGAAGGAGTTTTGCGGGAGTAACATTTTTTTCGAACTGACACAAGATCAATAGAAAAAATAAAAAAGGGAAAAGTTCCGGATTGTGTTTTTTGCAACTGTCTGCGACTGACCACTGATCACTTTTTACTCTTTCACCTTTTCTTTTTTCTAATGACTTTTCGCTTAGATATTCTGCTTCAGTGATGCTCCCTTCGATACGCTTCGCTACTCGGGGAGCAGGGAGCGGAACTTCCGTCTTCTGTCTTCCTGATTTTCATCTGATATCCCATTCTCCCGGTATTTCATAAAAAGGAAAGATGCTTTTCTTCCCCGGATCCTTTAACAGATACGAAACGGTAATTTCAACTGCTCCATGCGAGCGGAGTCCAACCCCTTTCAGGTTCAAATCATAAGTAATTGCTGTTTTCAGTTGTTTACCTACATATCCGGCCATTATAATGCCATCAACACTTTTACGGGTAGTTACCCTGTTCCATAATCCAAATGAAAAACCTTTTCGGTTGGCATATACACCGTAAGTGATATTTTGTTCGGTTCCTTGTGACTGAAGAATAAAATTCGGATTGAATGTACAGTATTTCCGCAGGTGCCCTGGCCTGTACCAAGGCATATTGATTTCAAGATGCATGGTGAATTTTCGATGAAGTACCTGCGAATAATCCGTGTAAATAGATTGATCAGGCTCATGAAGGTGATCTCCTGCTATTCCAAAAAAATACTTGTCGTTGAATATCAAAAGGCCAGCTCCAAAATCAGGAAAAATTCGGTTATTGTTATCAGGAACCGTTTCAGCTGTTGGTTGATGTTGTCCATAAATAGGATCAAGTCCGTCGGCAAAAATTAAGCGGTTAAAATTGAGCGAATTAAGATGAGCTCCTGCTGTAAGGCTTCCGTACATGGTCCATTGCTGATTGATTCTGATTTCTTTGGAATAGGCAATCTTAAAACTGGATTCAGTATATATTCCATCACCCTGAACATCGTTGTAGAGTAAAATACCAATTCCGCTGGTTATTTGGGGCAGGTAGGTATCAAAAGACGCAAAATAGGTGGTGTATGCCTTGTTCATTCCCGGCCATTGATTTCGGTATTGCACACCGGCACGGGGAACTTTCATTGTTCCGGCATAAGCAGGATTCAAAAAGACGGGGTTCATAAAAAATTGGGAGAAATAGACATCCTGTGCCTGTAATCCGATCATCAATCCCATTATTAAGCTGATTATCAGAATTGTCTTAGTCAATACACAGGTAAATCTTGTCATTCCGGAAATTGCAGTCTGGTTATCTGTTCAAATGTATAAAATAAATATGTTGAACCTTTATTTGAATCAGTTATTTGAACTTGGAATAAATCCCGGCAACGGAACTCAAAAAAACTTGTGGCAAAAGGTCAAACCATTGAAAAAAACTTATTTTTGCGAAAAAATTTATCCTGATGATTCAACGTATTCAAACTTTATACTTGCTGATTTCAGCTATTCTGATTGCTTTTCTGTTTGTTTTACCCATTGCTGATATTTTATCAGATGGTGTAATTTATCAGTTCAATATTAAGGGGGTATTACTGGATGGAATTGTAAAGAAAAGCGGACTAATACTATTAAGCCTGGCTGGAATGGCTTTGGCAGCACACGGTTATGCCATTTTAAGTTATAAAACCAGAACCAGACAAATAAGGGTAATCGTTTTTGCTATCCTGTTCTTATTAGGTGTTGTTGGCATGTTTTACTACTTTACTTACTTTTCCTTTAGCGGGTCAAAGATCAGCTTTAAAATGGGTACGGTTTTCCCGATTGTTGCTTTAATTCTCGATTATCTGGCCATTCGGGCCATTGGTAAAGACGAAGCGCTAATCCGTTCCATCGATAGGATCCGGTAAAAAGTTCCGAGTGACTCTGGTCTCCCTTCGACTGCTTCGCGCTCAGGGAGCGACACTCTGACTCGTCCATTTCCCAATTTCCCGTTCTCCGCGTCCCCTTGTCTCCTTGTCTCTTGCTTTTTCTGACCACTGAAAACTGCGACTGATCACTTTCTTCTGCTCGAAGATTCCCTGACAATCAGTTCTGTTGGCAGTACTATCGTTTGGTAAGTTCGTCCCTTATTTTCGATTTTTCGGATGATTAATTCGGCGGCTTTTTGCCCCATTTCGAACCCTGGCTGGGCAATGGTAGAAATGGAAGGAGATACGACTTTTGAGAATGGCTCATTACTAAATCCCACAATTCCAACATCTTCAGGAATTCTGATTCCTTTGTCCCGAAGATAAATCATGGCACTGAGAGCTGTGGTATCGTTTCCGCAGAAAATAGCATCAGGCGGATTGGGCAAGCTCATCAGTTGTTGTACTGCAACAACACCTTCATTGCTGGTTAACCTGTTAATATTAATCAGCGTATCGTCATAGACAATTCCATTTTTCCGGAGAGCTTCCATGTATCCGTTTTTCCGGTCAAAGTAAGTCATCAGGTTTTGAGGACCGGCTAAATGACCAATCCGCTTATATCCCTGATCAATCAAATGTTGTGTAACCCGGAATCCGCCGGCAAAATCATCGACTACAATTTTGTCAGTTTCAATTTCGGGTACGGCGCGATCGAAAAATACCAGTGGAATATTCCTTTTTCTGAAAAGTTTTAAATGTTCGTACGTATTGGTCTGCATGGCAATGGAAATAATCAGCCCGTCAACACGGTTCGAAAACATGGATTGCACAATGTTAATTTCTTTGGCTGAGAGGTCGTTCGATTGTGAAATGACTACTGTATATCCTGCTTTATAGGCAACATCTTCAGTTCCACTAATTACTGAAGAAAAGAAATGTCGGTTGATCAATGGAACAACAATCCCGATGGTATTCGATTTTTTATTACGGAGGTTTGATGCAAGTGTGTTTGGACGATATCCAAGCCGATTGGCCACTGCTTTGATTTTTTCCTTGGTCTTCAGGCTAATTCGCGGATTATCGTTTAAAGCCCTTGAAACAGTTGATGCGGAGATTTTCAGTTCTCTGGCGATATCGTGAATGGTTGGTTCGGAATTTTTGTTCATAACAGTCTTGAATATTATGCAAATATGCTAAATATTTCTTTTTAAGCCATCAGAAATAAAATAGACATGCAATCGATTGCGCGTTTGAAAATAACACATATCTTTGTACTTCGTAACGATCATTGGGGTATATCCAAAATGATCTGTTTTAGCTGAATTAAAAACATTTAATTGAAATACCATGTCAATCATTTTTGAAGAACGGTTTGCTTCACATTATCAGGATGTGAAAAATTATGATACCGCGAAGCTACGCGAAAATTTCCTGATCGAACAAGTTATGGAAGACGATAAGATTCGGCTTGTTTATTCGCATTACGACCGGTACATTGCCGGTGGCGCGGTACCTGCCAATGGCCCGCTTGAACTCACTGCCATTGATCCGATGAAGGCTCCTTACTTTTGTGAGCGGCGCGAACTCGGAATCATCAATGTAGGCGCCAAAGGAATGGTGTTGGTTGACGGAACTGAATATGTGCTTGATTTTAAGGAAGCTCTCTACGTTGGTAAGGGTGCGAAGCAGATTATTTTTAAATCTGAAAGTGCGAATGCAACCGCGCGCTTTTACCTGAATTCTACGCCAGCCCACAAGGAGTTACCTGTTCGGCACATCACACTTAAAGATGCCAATGTATTGCAAATGGGTTCGGCTGCAACCTCCAACGAAAGGCAGATTAATCAGTTGCTGGTAAGCAAAGTGGTTGAAACCTGTCAGCTTCAGATGGGAATGACTGAATTACGTCCGGGTAGCGTTTGGAATACCATGCCGGCTCATACACATAGTCGACGGATGGAAGTTTATTTTTATTTCAATGTTCCTGAAGGGCAGGCTGTCTGTCATTTTATGGGACAACCGCAGGAAACACGCCACATCTGGATGGTGAATGAGCAGGCGGTGATTTCACCAAACTGGTCAATTCATTCGGCTGCTGGTACGTCAAATTATATTTTTATTTGGGGAATGGCCGGCGAAAACATGGATTATTCCGACATGGACGTTGTGCAACCCAATCAATTAAAGTAAACAAATAAGCAAAACGAATATGAACGATTTATTTGATCTGACAGGAAAAGTAGCCCTGATTACCGGTGGGACACATGGTATTGGAATGGCTATTGGAAAAGTGCTTGGAAAAGCCGGAGCAAAAATTTGTGTGAATGATCTGAGTGAAGAGCGACTCGAAAACTGCAAAAAAGAATATCAGGCTGAAGGAATTGAAGTTTATACTTTGGTTTTTGATGTAACCAACGAAGCAGATGTTGACAGGGGAATATCACTGATTGAAAAAGAAATTGGCAGTGTCGATATTTTGGTCAACAATGCCGGGATCATTAAGCGTATTCCAATTCTGGATATGCCCGTTGCTGATTTTCGGCAAGTTATTGACGTTGATTTAATTGCGCCGCTGATTGTTTCAAAACGTGTTGCTCCCAATATGATTGGCAAACGCAGTGGTAAAATCATCAACATGTGTTCGATGATGAGCGTTTATGGCCGCAATTCAGTTTCGGCCTATGCTTCTGCCAAAGGTGGATTAAAACTTTTAACTGCCAACATGTGTTGCGAGTGGGCGAAATACAACCTTCAAATTAATGGTATTGGTCCGGGTTATATTGTGACTGCTCAAACCGGACCAATCCGGGAAAATGGTCACCCTTTCAACGATCTGGTAATGACCCGCACACCTGCCGGTCGTTGGGGAGAACCGGAAGATGTTGGAAATGCAGCTCTTTTCCTCGCTTCCAAAGCAAGCAATTTTGTAAACGGACATGTTCTTTATGTTGATGGTGGTATTTTGGCCAATTTTGGATATGTGAAGGGCGAAAATGATTTGCCGGAATAAATCAGAATCAATTTCTGGAAGTAGAAACTCGCAGGTTTAGTTCTTTTACAGTTAATGGTCTGAAATTCATTTTTAAATGAGCAATTGCTGCCTTTTGATTTGAATTTCAGACCATTTTTTTTCTTGATTTAATAAAAAATGGATTTCTAAGGTGTTTTGTTTGAGCAAAATAATGCAAGTGCTAGTAAGGTGCAGGGCACCGTTGATATTTGTAGGATTTATGATGCAATACATACAAAAGGTGCAGAGCACCGAAATATTGGCCACCTGATGCGATATTTAGGTGCTTTGCACCTTACCTGCCAATAATCAAATTTTTACTACAAATATTTTGCGGCTCTGCCGCTTTCGGGCATCAAAAAATACATTGACTAATGGATTTTATCACATCGTTATAATTTTATTAATTTCAAATGAAAGCTATTCATATTTCAAATGAAAATTATTTATATTTGCTGTGTAATATGAACCTGCTAATATGATCTTCAACATCCAACGATTTTCAACACACGACGGCCCCGGGATAAGAACGGTGATCTTTTACAAAGGATGTCCGCTGCGTTGCGACTGGTGCAGCAATCCGGAAAGTCAGACTTTTGGTCACAGCCTGATGTATGACCGTAAGCTTTGCAGGAGTTTTGGCGATTGTATCAAGCAGGAAACCAAATACCTGACAGCTCAAGAAAATGGAATTTTGATTGATCGGACATCGGTTACCAATCCTGAAAAATTAGTGAATGTCTGCTTGTCAAAGGCTCTTTCTGTTTCTGGCGAAGAAAAGAATATTGGTGAAATTCTGAATGAAATAGAAAAAGATAGTCTATTTTTTCAGCAAAGTGGTGGCGGCGTAACCTTTTCCGGAGGTGAACCACTCTCGCAGGGACCAGAACTGGAATTGTTACTGGATGAATTAAATAAGCTGAAAATCGGCGTGGCCATCGAAACAACCTTGCATGTTCCATGGCAAAGTATCGAACGATGTCTGGGTAAAACTGGAACATTTTTGGTTGACCTTAAACATACCGATTCCGATAAATATAAAAGATTTACAGGTGGTAATTCCGATTTGGTGCTAACCAATCTCAAAAAGCTGGTTGCCTGTAATGAGAATATCATTATCCGGGTTCCGGTTATTCCGGAATTCAACCACACATTTCAAGAGATGAAGACAATAATCGATTTTACAGTCTCCCTAAAAGCAGTCCGTGAAATTCATTTCCTTCCGTTTCATAACCTGGGAAGTGCCAAATACGAAATGCTCGGAATGGAATATAGCTATTCAGGAATAAGAAATTTAGATGCTGCAGAAATGACTGAATACGTGACGTATGCAGAATCAGTAGGATTAATTGTAAAAATTGGAGGTTAAAATGATAAAGGCGATAAAATCATCAGAAGTTTCTGAACGAATTTCGGGACTACGCGAGAAAGTTTTGAGTACAAAACCTTCCGTTTGTACCGAACGGGCTAAGTTTTACACCGAGGCTTATGCCGAAAATGAGGATAAACCAATTATCATTAAACGCGCCATTGCCTTGCAAAAGACCTTGTTGGGTATGACCATCTTTATTGATGATGGTGAATTGATTGTAGGAAACCAATCTTCCAAACACAGGGCCGCGCCCATTTTCCCTGAGTATGCAGTTGATTGGTTGCCTGAAGAAATGGATGGACTGGACAAACGTCCGGGCGATGCATTTTTTATTACCGATGAGCATAAAAAAGAACTGGTTGAAATAGCTGCCTGGTGGAAAGGTAAAGTTTTATATGACAAAGGGCGAGCCTTGATGTCACAGGAATTACGCGATTTACAGGATTCCGCTATCATTAAAGCCACTGGAAACCTCACCTCGGGCGATGCGCACATTGCCGTTGATTTTTATAAAATCCTTGAAATTGGTTTAAATGGTTATCTGGATGAAATATCATCTTTTCATAAGCAAGTAAAACGATACGAACAGGATGGTGTTCGAAAAGAACATTTTTACACTGCACTCACTATTTCCATCCAGGCTTTTCAGTTGTTCATCCGGCGGTTTCAGGAACTGGCCTTGCAACAGGCTGAAGCCAGCACAAATCAGGAGAGAAAAGCTGAACTGATAACCATCAGCAACAATTGTATGGTGATTGCTGAAAGAGCGCCCGAAAATTTCTATCAGGCCTTGCAGTTGGTGTATTTTGTACAGTTGATCCTCCAGATCGAAAGTAATGGGCATTCGGTTTCACTTGGCCGGATGGACCAGTACCTCTATCCATTTTATAAAAATGATATACTTACCGGAAATCTAACCGAAGAGTTTGCTTCAGAATTGCTTGAAAGTACCTGGATTAAACTGCTATCAGTAAATAAAATCAGACCATGGTCGCATACCCGGTTTTCTGCCGGAGGCCCGCTTTACCAGAATGTGACCATCGGTGGACAAACAACTGACGGTCGAGATGCCGTTAATGAATTAAGCTTTCTTATTCTTCATTCGGTGGGTAAAATGAAATTGACTCAACCCAATCTTTCGGTTCGGTTTCATCAGAATATTAGTGAAACATTTATGAATGAATGCATTCGGGTCATTGAAAAAGGGTTTGGAATGCCTGCTTTTAACAATGATGAAATTGTTATACCCGAACTGATTAAGCTGGGTGTTGAAAAGAATGATGCTTACAATTATTCGGCCATAGGTTGTATTGAAATTGCTGTTCCGGGGAAATGGGGTTACCGCTGCACCGGCATGAGTTTCCTGAACCTGATGCGCGTCATGCTGGCGTCCATGTACGATGGTTTGGATAAGTATTCAGGCAAAACTTTTTACAAGGGAATTGGCAATTTTGCCGATTTTAACTCTTTTGCCGAACTATATAGAGCCTGGCAGCATCAAATAAAATTCTATGCACAGAAAACGGTTGAAATTGATACCGCTGTGGATACAGCCATTGAAGAGTATGTTCCGGACATCCTCTGTTCTGCTTTTGTCGACAGTTGTATCAGTCGAGGCAAAACAATTAAAGAAGGTGGTTCAAAATACGATTTTGTTTCGGGTTTGCAGGTTGGAATTGCCAATCTGGGCAATTCACTGGCAGCCATCAAAAAACTGGTCTTTGAAGAGAAGAAAATAACCAAACAAGAGTTACTTCAGGCTATTGAAAGTGATTTTGAAGGAAAAGAAGGTGAAAAAATCAGGTATATGCTGCTGAATTTTGCCCCCAAATACGGGAATGACGACGATTACGTTGATCTTCTTTTACGGGATGCTTACTTAGATTTTATCGTTGAACTCGAAAAATACCACACCACCCGATATAACCGTGGTCCGATTGGTTGCCGGTATTACGCCGGAACATCAAGCATTTCGGCCAATGTGCCTAACGGATCGGTTGTTCCGGCCACTCCAGACGGGCGAAAAGCTTTTACTCCTGTGGCTGAAGGCAGTTCTCCTTCATCAGGCAGTGATGTTTTGGGGCCAACAGCAGTTTTTAAATCAGTTTCCAAGCTCCCGACCGAAAAGATCATGGGTGGAGTTTTGCTGAACCAAAAGCTGACTCCTGCAACAATCAAAACCGATGCAGATAAAGGCAAGCTGGTTTCTATTTTGCGGACATTTTTTACCGATTTGAAGGGCTGGCATGTGCAGTACAACATTGTTTCGAGAGACACCCTTCTGGCTGCTAAAAAGGATCCGGAAAAGTATCGCGATTTAATTGTGAGGGTTGCGGGGTATTGTGCCTTTTTTACTACCTTGTCGCCTGACACGCAGGACGATATTATTGCGCGTACCGAACAAACCCTTTAAAAACTGTTGACGAAACGACCATCTGGCAATTAAAAAACAAAATAAACCACATAGAACACATAGAAAAAAGAATTCAAAACAAATAAAACTATGTGGCCTATGTGGTAAAAAAATAAACAAATGAAAAAGCTACTTTGCGGTGTTGACATCGGTGGCACCAAACTGTCGGTTGCACTGGTAGATATGTCAGGAAAAATAATGGATGTTTCTACTGATTTTGACCATGCTGAAAAGTCGGAACAAGGATTAACCGATCAGGTAAGTGCTAACATCAAAAAGTTGCTTCAAAAGAATAATTTGCTTGAATCTGATTTGATCGGGATTGGAATTGGTTGTGCCGGACATATCCGGTTTAAAGATGGAATCATTATCACCACTTCAAATCTGAAAGGATTCAAAAATTATCCGTTGCGCGATGCAGTTCAGGCTAATTTCACCGTTCCTGTAATTCTTGATAATGATGCGAATGCACAGGCTTTTGGCGAATTCAGGTTTGGGGCAGGCAAAGGATACAGCGATATGGTTTTTCTAACCATCAGCACAGGCATTGGCGCCGGAATTATCATCAATAATAGACTGTATCGTGGTTTAACAGGCACTGCCGGAGAATTTGGTCACACCATTGTTGAACCGGAAAGTGAACTGACCTGTACTTGTGGAAACAGAGGCTGCCTGATGTCGGTTGCCTGTGGAATGGCGCTTCCACATCTTTTTCAGAAAAAAATAGAAGAAGGAATGGTTTCCAACCTCCAACTTCCTGACGGTTTTATGTATTCGCAGGTCGATGGCAAACTCTTGAAACGTGGACTTCGGACGAATGATCCTGTTTCAAAATCGATTGTTGCAGATAGCGGCAGATATTTAGGAATTGGTATTTACAACATCTTTCAGGCATTAAATCCACCATTGATTGTTTTAGGAGGTGGACTTCTGAGTTGGGGTGATTTTTATACTAATCAGATTCGGTCAACTTTTAATGAATATGTCCGCGATATGATTTTCGACCCGATTGATATCCGGGTTTCTGAAATTGGATGCCATGCAGGGGTAATTGGCGCGGCATCATTAGCATTGGAGACATGTTAAACGAACGGCAAAGCAAAATATTAAGCCTTCTGAGCCGGGACGATCTGACCTCAGTCAATGATCTTTCTTCGCAACTGAATGTATCCTCGGTAACTATTCGTCAAGATCTGACTTATCTGGAAGGGGAGGGGCTTCTGCGAAGAATTCATGGAGGAGCAGTACTCAAAGATGCTGATGACCTTTCAATCCGATTGGGGGTCAACTACGATAAAAAGCTGCGGATTGCTAAAAAAGTAGCTGGCATGGTCAAAGAGGGAGAAACGGTTTTGATTGAATCGGGCTCGACCAATGCCTTATTGGCGCGTGAGTTGATTAAAAAGAATGTGACCATTATTACCACGAATGTTTACATTGCACGTCAGTTCAGGACGAACGAAAAGGCCAGTATCATTTTGCTGGGTGGAATTTATCAGCAAAAAAGCGAAAGTCTGGTCGGAAAAATTACCAAAGTTTGCCTCGATCATATCAATTTCGATAAAGCATTTATTGGTATCGACGGTTATACTTCGAAAGCCGGATTTACTCTTCGTGATCTTTTCAGGGCAGAAATATCGAGCTATATCATCAAAAAATCATGCGATGTGTTTATTGTTTCCGACTCCACCAAATTTGGAAAAACAGAATTGACCAATATTTGCTATCCGGCAGAAATCGGGCATGTTGCTACTGATGAAGATTTACCACAAGAGTATAGGGATGAATTCCAAAGTGCCGGCATTAATTTAATCCTTGCCTGAGAAATATTCCAAATTTCATTAAAACATTGTCTGTCAGGTTTATATTTCAACATAGAACGTGTGGAAAAATTGCTGGTCGCCGGACTGTGCAGAATGGATCACTTCATATTGTTGAGTGAAAAAGAAAAAAATGTATTCCTTATAAGAATCTTTTGTCCTCAAGCCGGACTGGCTCTTACTTTTCCAATCCCTGCCCGCGGCAGGCGTGGATGAAAAGTAAGCAAAAATCTTGTCAAAACGAACCCTCGGCCGGGCGTTTTGACGGCCCACACACTCGCTCTAATCAAGGTTTGTTGAAATTTTAAAATGGTGGTTTTAAAACTATTGCTTTGAATTCATTACGTCTCAAATTGGGGTTCAGCCCAGTATGGGCGAAATATTGGTAGCCCGAGGCAAACGACGAAGGAGTGACGCCCCGGGTATGAAAGAACGAAGGAAAACCGTCCGCGATAAAACATTTATATAGGCTTGAACCTTGTTTCGGACGGAAAGGAATTCGCATCAAAATTATTATACCATCATAAATTTTGGGAAGGTATCTGAATTTAGATTTTTTTATTGACGATCTTTCTTTTTAATCTTTGATCCGTTCCCCACAAGAATGTCATGTAATTGTGCAGAATTTAATGCATTTTAATCACATTTTAATCGCATTTTAATGATAATCAGGCAAGTGACGTGAACCTACGGACTGTTTGATTGGTTTAAGTGGAATAATTTTCATGAATACCAGTTTTCAATTTTATTCAATTTTAAATTTATGGGTTCATTCTCTCTCTCCAAACTAACGAATGTTTGTGCTTTCTCTTTAGCAATTAGTTGTTTTATATCCTGTAATCAAAAAACTACACTTTTTGAGCAGATCAAATCCTCCAAATCAGATATTCACTTTGTTAACCGGATTATTGAAAATGATTCAATCAATCAGTTGGATAACGGAAATGTTTTTAATGGGGGTGGTGTAGGCGTTGGTGATTTCAACAACGACGGGTTACCTGATATCTATTTTACCGGAAATCTGACTTCCTGCAAATTGTACCTGAACAAAGGGAACTTTTCATTTCAGGATGTAACTGATGAAGCAAAAGTCTCAGGCGAAGAAAAATGGTGCAGGGGCGTTGCTGTAGTGGATATTAACAACGATGGATGGCAGGATATTTATGTTTCTGCAACGATCTGGAAAAATCAGGAAAAGAGGAAAAACCTCCTGTACGTCAATCAGGGCGCTGATTCCAACGGTGTTCCGCATTTTAATGAATTGGCTGCCGAATACGGGCTTGACGATCATTCGCATACCACGCAGGCTGCTTTTTTTGATTACGACAACGACGGCGACCTGGATGTTTACCTGACTGTAAACGAGATTGCAGATCGGAATTCTCCTTATGTTTTTCACCCTGTAGTGAAAGACGGTTCCAATTCTAGCACAGGTAAATTGTTCCGGAACGACTGGAACAGTTCGCTTCGTCATCCGGTTTTTACAGATGTCTCGAAACTGGCTGGAATTCAAACTGAAGGCTATGGAAATCAGGCCAGTATTACCGATGTAAATCTGGATGGATGGAAGGATATTTATGTAAGCAACGATTATCTTTCGAACGATTTGTTGTGGATCAATAACCGGAATGGAACCTTTTCCGAGATGCTTTCTTCAGCATTCAAGCATACATCGAACAGCGCCATGGGAAACGATGTCGGAGATATCAACAACGATGGTTTGATGGATTTCATTACACTTGATATGAATCCGGAAGACAATTACCGGAAAAAAATGATGATGCCTTCAGCCAGTTACCAGTTCTTCCAGAATTCGGAACAGTTTGGCTACAATTACCAGTACATCAGGAATACATTGCAACTGAATCAGGGAATGCGCCCGGATATGCCGGATTCAACTCAAATTCCGGTCTTCGGAGAAATCGCATACTTTGCCGGGGTTGAAGCCACCGACTGGAGCTGGACACCACTTCTGACCGATTTCGATAACGACGGATATAATGACATTTTCATTGCCAACGGTTTCCCGAGAGATATTACAGACCATGATTTTGGAATGTTCCGGAGCAAGGCCTGGGCATCTACTCCAAAAGCAGAAATCCTGAAACAGATTCCAGAGGTTAAAATTCATAATTACATTTACAAAAACAATGCTGACCTCACTTTTTCTGATATGTCAGTGAAATGGGGTTTGTCGCAACCAACATTCTCAAATGGAGCGGCCTATGCTGATTTCGATCAGGATGGTGATCTCGATCTGGTAATTAACAACATAAACGATGAAGCTTCTTTATACCGGAATAATTCCCGGGAACTAAACAAGGAAAAGAGTCATTTTTTTCAGGTTCAACTGCAGGGAGATTCTTTGAACAGAAACGGAGTGGGCGCATGGATCGAGATTTATTACGATCAGGGTAAAAACCAGGTTTGGGAAAATTCACCTTACCGGGGATATCTTTCAACGGTTGAACCAAAGGCGCATTTCGGTTTAGGAAGTGTTACAAAGGTTGATTCGCTGGTTGTTCGCTGGCAAAACGACAAAAAAGAACTTTTCAGGGATGTTGTTGCTGATCAGATTTTGAAAGTAAGTATAAAAGATGCATCTGTAACGGATTCCTGGGCACAAAAAGAGCCTGCCAAAAATGTATTGTTTAAAGATGTGACCTCTGTAAAAGAAATAAGTTATACGCAGAAGGAAACTGATTTTGTCGATTTCAATATTCAGAAATTAATTCCGCATAAATTCTCAGAATACGGACCGGCATTGGCTTCAGGAGATATAAACGGTGATGGAAATGACGATCTCGTTTCAGGAGGTTCGGCGGGAAACAGTGCGCAGATTTTCCTTCAGAAAAAGGATGGAACATTTACTCAAAAGTCATTGGTTCCGGATTCCAAACTTTCATCCAAAAACTGGGATGATATGGGAATCCTGCTGTTTGATGCCGATTCAGATGGCGATCAGGATTTGTATGTGGTTTCAGGAGGATATGAAAATGATCCGGATTCACCCAGTTACAGCGATCATTTCTATGTGAACGATGGTAAAGGAAATTTTACTGAAAAGGAGAATGTATTCCCTGCAAACCACACCAGCAAAGCCTGTGTGCGGGCAGCTGACTTCGACAAAGATGGCGACCTCGATCTTTTCGTCTCAGGAAGAGTTGATCCGTGGAATTATCCAAAACCTGTTTCAAGTTTTATCTACCGGAATGACTCAAAAAACGGAACAGTTAATTTCTCTGATGTTACCAAAGAAGTAGCACCCGGATTGACCAATATCGGTTTGGTTTGTGATGCCCTTTTTACCGATTTTAATAATGATGGTTGGACTGACCTGATTTTGACCGGCGAATGGATGCCAATAACTTTTCTGGCCAACAAAAATGGTGTTTTTAAAGATGTAACAGCTGCATCGGGTATTATCAGTCGTACAGGCTGGTGGAACAGCATTTCAGCCGGAGATTTCGACAATGACGGCGACATGGATTATGTGGTTGGTAACCTCGGACAAAATTCCTTTTTCAGGGCATCTGACAAGTATCCTGTTTCAATCATTTCGGATGACTTCGACAACAATGGTAGTTATGATGCCTTTCCTTCACTTTACCTGGTTACCAGTCAGCAGGATTCTGTCCTAAAGAATTATCCGGCTCATGGTCGCGACGATATTGTCAAACAGATGATTAAAATGCGTGTAAAGTATCAGAATTATAAATCTCAGGCGGTATCAACCATTGACCAGATGTTTACTGACAAACAAATACAGGGAGCATTGAAACTCAAAGCAACCGATCTCAAGTCGTCGTATTGCAGAAACGATGGAAATAACCAATTTACCTTAATTCCATTGCCGTCTATTGTACAGTTTTCAGCTGTTAACGGCATGGTTACCGATGATTTTGACGGCGATGGCAATCTTGATGTCCTGATCAATGGAAACGACTATGGAACAGATGTTCTGGTCGGACCATACGATGCTTCCAACGGGCTTTTGCTGAAAGGAAATGGGAAAGGTGATTTCAACGCCCTTTCCATTTCTGAAAGCGGAATTTTTATTCCCGGAAATGGCAAAGCTTTGGTAAAACTCAGAAGTTCAGGAGGAAACTATTTGGTGGCTGCAGCTCAAAACAGAGGCCTGTTAAAAGTATTTGAACTGGAAGAAAAAAATAAGAATATTTCGATTAAGCCTGATGATAACAGTGCAGAGTTGTTGTTTAATAATGGCACTACCCAAAGGCAGGAGTTCAGTTATGGTTCTTCATTTTTGTCGCAGTCGGCAAGATTTTTAAACACTGGTGGCAATCTGAAATCAATAATTATAACTGGCAAAAACGGCCAAAAAAGAAAGATTGACTTATAAAAAACCTAACATATTCAAAAAAAATGACCTTATGAAAAGATTAAAACAAATTGCATTTCTGGCCATACTTGGTCTTGCAGTTGCTGGATGTAGTCAGAAAAAAGCACAACGGTTACCTGATGCAGAGATTTTGCATCAGAATCAGGATAAGCTGACACAAGTTATCATTTATGATGTTTTTACACCTCCGGTTGCAAGCAGACTTTATGTTTATACTTCCCTGGCATCTTACGAAGCAGTCCGGTTTAAAAAGGATGGAGCGCATTCAATTACGGCAAAGTTAAGAGGATTCGCAGCGATGCCTGAACCAGAAAAAGGTAAAGACTATAATTTTACGCTTGCTGCGACAAAAGCATTTTTTAATGTAGTCAGAAACGTCAGGGTATTTTCGGTTGACTCGCTATCAGCCTATGAGGAATCAGTTTACACTAGCTTTAAAGAAACGCTTGATGAAGCAACCTATAAGCGATCGGTTGATTTTGGCGATTCTGTTGCAACAGTTATCCTGAAAAGAGCCAACAAGGATGGATATGCGGCTTCAAGGGGAAAAGCCAAATACCTGGGAAGTAACGAGACCGGAAAGTGGAAGCCAACTCCGCCGGATTATCTTGACGGGATTGAATGGTGCTGGAATACAATGAAAACCATGTTGATGGATTCAGCTTCCATGTTTAAGCCTGACTTGCCACCAGCTTTTAGCAAAGATACTGCAAGCGTATTTTATAAAGGATTGCTCGAAGTTTACACCATTAATAAGCACATAACTCCGGAACAAAAAGATATCGCGAAATATTGGGATGATAATCCAATGGTTATTGAACATTCCGGTCACATGATGTTCGGTAACAAGAAGATTACACCGGGAGGGCACTGGATGGGAATTGCTGCAATAGCTTCAAAAAAATCGGGAGCCGATGAAGTGAAAACTGCACAGGCATATGCCTTTACTGCAATTGCTTTGTATGATTCGTTTATTTCATGCTGGGACGAAAAATACCGGAGCAGCTTCATTCGTCCGGTTACTGCCATTAATGAAATGATTGATCCCAAATGGCTACCTCTACTGCAAACACCTCCTTTTCCCGAGTATACCAGTGGACATAGCTCTATTTCAGCTACTGCATCAACGGTTCTCGCTGCCCTTTTCGGAACTGATTTTGCATTTCATGATGACAGTGACCTCCAGTACATCGGGATGGAGAGAGATTTTAACTCATTTGAAGAAGCCGCCGCAGAAGTGTCAATTAGCAGGGTTTACGGTGGTATCCATTATCGCTTTACGGCTGATGTGAGCGCAGCACAAGGGAAGAAACTTGGAGATTTTATTATCGAAAAATTGGGGAAATGATGCTCTATTATCAATTTTAAGGTAAAATCTTTATTGAGAGTTATAGGAATAAATAATATCGCGTTTTGATTTGTTCATTAATCTTGACTCACCCCGTCGTCATCAGCTGGCTGACTTTGCTTCTCTATTCGAGAAGCTACTTTTTATACTCAAGTTTCGGCCTGAAAGGCCAGTTTATTCTAGCCCCAGGCAACGCTTGGGGTAAAGGGGACAAAAAGAAAACCGTCCGCGCGAACATGATTTTCATGAAAGAAAAACTTCTTCGGACGGAATTGCTGGACTTTATTTGTCTGTTATCAGAGACTTTACCTTTCGTCCGAAATTGAAATTGTTCTTTTTTGACCATTATCGCGCGGACGATTCTCGTATCCGTTCTCAAACCCAGGGTGACACTCCTTCGTCGTTTGCCCTGGGCTAGATTATTCTGGCCTTTCAGGCCGTTTTTGTTTTCACTGTATCATGATTGTTTTATTGCTGAAAAGGGATTCCATCTGTTCATAAAAGATGGAATCCCTTTCTTCTTTTATGTCAATTATTAGTATTCACGCCATTTTTAGAGGATTTTAATGTCATTTTAATTTTGTTTTAACACGGCATGAATTGAATTGTAGTATCATTGCAGAGTAAGGTAGTAGTTTCGGATAATCAGGTTTTTCCTGTAGAGCTTTCCAGAGATTAATGATTCACAATTAAAGGAAAACTTATTCTGGAGTCATGAAGCCTGTGAATAAAAAATGTGTGTTTGTTTGGAAATCAACTAATTAACTCTCTTTAGCCTGACGTCGTTATGTGCAACCCAAAAAAATTAACCAAAAGATTAAATGTTTCCGGCCATTCTGTTCTTCTAATGGTCGTTTTACTTTTTCTTGCCGGATGTAATTCCAAAAACAATTCTTCCTCAAAATCTAAAAAACAGGTTAATAGGACTGTTCCTGTAGCAAATGAAGATTTTTACCAGGAAATCGGTCAGGAAATCGGACTGGATTTTGTCCATTCAATTGGCGACGATGAGCTTGATAATATCATCGAGTCAGTTGGAGGTGGAGCAGCGCTCCTTGATTACGATCAGGATGGCTACATGGATATTTATGTGTGCAGCGGCAAATGGATTGAAACCTTCAGTAAAGGTAAAAAGCCCGGTTTTAAAACGGAAAACCATCTGTTTCACAACTTGAAAAACGGAACTTACGAAGATGTAACCGATGAGGCAGGTGTAGGCGGCGATAGCTATGGAATGGGTGTTACCGTTGGCGATTTCAACAACGACAGTTACCCCGATTTGTTTGTAAGTAATTATGGAACCAATGTGCTTTACAGAAATAACGGTGACGGAACTTTTAAGGATGTGACCAAACGTGCCGGTGTGGCCGGTGGAATTGAATGCAGTGTTGGAGCGGTATGGTTCGACTATGACAACGACGGTTTGCTTGATCTTTACGTGGCGAACTACCTTTTCTTTGATCCTACTTACAAATATTTTTATGCTCCTGACGGCTTTCCGGGTCCAATGGCTTACGACGTTCAGGCTGATGTTTTGTATCACAACAAAGGTGACGGTGAGTTTGAAGATGTGACCAAAGCCATGGGAATTGCAGATATTGATGGCAGAGGAATGGGGGTTGGAGCGGCAGACTACGACGATGATGGTTTTGTCGATATATATGTGGCCAATGATCATTCGCTCAATTACCTCTGGCACAACGACGGCGGCAAAGGTTTTACCGATAGGGGAACCATGTCGGGTACGGCTTTTGGTCAGGGTGGGGAAGGAACAGTCAGCATGTCGGTCGATTTTGCTGATTTCAACAGCGATGGTTTGCTTGATCTGTTTGTTTCTGATGATAAATATTGTTCACTCTTTGAAAACCTTGGTAGCGGTATTTTCGGTGATAAGTCGTATCCGGCTGGTATTGCTATGCCTGCAGGTCAATATGTTGGCTGGACATCATCTTTTGTAGACTACGACAATGATGCCGATGTTGATATATTTAAAATTAACGGTGCATTGAAACATCTTTATGGCCAAGAGGATCAGTTGTTCGAGAATTTAGGCGGCGGAAACTTCAAGGATGTTTCAGTAGAGAGAGGAAAGTATTTTACTGAAGAATTTGTCGGTCGTGGCGCCAGTTTTGGTGATTATGACAATGATGGAGATATGGACGCTTTCATTGTAAATTTAAATGACCGCCCTGTTTTCTTGCGAAACAACAAAGGTAACCAGAGCAACTGGCTCACCTTAAACCTGATTGGACAAACCAGCAACAGGGACGGAATTGGCTCCAGGGTAAAACTGACTTCAGGAGGCGCTGTGCAGACTGCACAGAAAAAAAGCACGACTGGTTATCTCTCGCAAAATGATCCGAGAATGCATTTTGGACTAGCCAAAAACGATTTGGTCGAGAAGATTGAAATTAAATGGCCATCAGGACAAGTTCAGGTGTTGGAGAATGTTAAAGCCAATCAGATACTCACCGTCAAAGAACCCAAATAAATCATTGTCAATGAAACAAAGAAGTTCGATATCATTTCTTCTGATATTCTTTTCACTCAGCTTTTCATCGCTATTTTTATTCTCTTGCAGGGAAAAATCGATGGAAGGTATGATGGTTTTCACCCAGGTAGCCAATAAAATTCAGCAACAGAATTTGTGGAAAAATAATACTCCTGCAAGAATTGTTGCCTTCGACCCGACTCAACCGGAAGGCAGAGTCAAAGTGCTTACTGAAGGCTATTATTCAGCTCATTCTCCAGAAATTTCATGGGATGGAAAAAGCCTGCTGTTTACTGCAAAGCAAAATCAAAACGACGCATGGCAGATCTATGAAATGAACCTCAGTAATTTTAAGGTCAGGAAGGTGACTTCTTCAGATGAAAATTATAGCAATCCGGTTCATTTGCCTAGTGGCCGGTTCATTTATGGCTTGTTTCCCAAGGATAGCGTAAAGATTGGACAACCTTTATTTACCTGTAATCCTGATGGTTCTGATCCAAAGCAGGTCACTTTTACACCTAATACCAATATAGCATTAACCGTTTTGGCTGATGGTCGTGTATTGGCTTTTGATGAAACCAGCAGTACCGATAAGCAGCAAAACATCCTAATGGTTATGCGTCCCGATGGTACAAAAGCTGAATTATTCTATCAGGGTCCTGTTGGGAGTAATCTCATAAGCAGTGTGTCTGAAACAACAACCGGCAAAGTAGTTTTTGTTGAATCCAATTCAGAAACACCGAATGGAACTAACATTACCTCCATCAGTTACAACCGTCCTTTGCATTCGCGGGAAAATCTTACTTCAGGAGTAAAAGGCGATTTCCAGTCAGTATATTCCATGCCATCAGGCAAGCTGTTGGTTTCCTATCGTTCTTCCGAAACTGAACGGTATTCGGTTTATGAATTTGATCCTGAAACAAAAACTTTGGGAAAGCCTGTTTTTGCAGATGCTGAATACAATGCATGCGAAGTTGCCTTGGTACATAATCATGAAAAGCCTAAAAAATTGCCCAGTGAAGTTGATTTTGGGGTAAAAAGCGGGTTACTTCTTTGTCAGGACATCAATTTTTTAGATCCGAATTCCATTAAAGATTCTCCGGTTCTTCAAAAGGCAGTTGCCATTGAAATAATGGGAATGGACTCATCAATGGGCGTTGTGCCTGTTGAGAATGATGGCTCATTTTATATAAAAGTAATTGCCGATCAGCCATTCCAACTCCGTACTCTTGATGAAAATGGCCAGATATTAAACCAGCCTTGTGAATGGATGTGGATCAGGCCAAATGAACGAAGGGGTTGTGTCGGATGTCATGAGGACCACGAGCAAACTCCTGAGAACCGTGTTCCAATGGCAGTTAAAAATCTCCCGGTTAATGTGCCGGTTCATATAGAAAAAATTATTGAGAAGAAGATTTCACTCGAATAGTTATGAAGATATCAACAAAAAAAATGTGGATTCTGGGAATCCTGATTGTACTGGGATTGATCATTTACTTCCCGGGTCATAAGTTCGCCAGAGCGCATGTGAATTACCGGACCGGGGTTGAAGATCATCCGCTTTTGTGCCTCAATTGCCACTTATATATGCATTCTGAAAGTCCCATCACCAAAATGATGAATAAGGATTATTATTCGCCTATAAATTTGGCCGTTTCGAAAGATGGAAGCCGCCTGTATGTAGTTGCACAGGAAGGCAATGCTTTAATAACTGTTGATGCTGATCAGGAAAAGGTCATTGGCAAAATCGATGTTGGAGAACTTCCTCACAGCGTTATTTTAAGCAACGACGGACTCAAAGCCTATGTCAGTAATCAATGGTCTGATAATATTTCGGTTATTGACCTCGGTGCTTCAAAAGTTATCGATACGCTGCAAACAGCCAATGGACCGGCAGGGCTTGCTATAAGCGCTGATGGTAAAATGCTTTATGCGGTAAATACGTATTCATCCAATGTTTCGGTCATTGATCTTGTTTCAGGAGAAGAGCAAAAAAGATTGGATGTTGGGAATAATCCTACCGGAATTCAACTCTCACCTGAAAACAAAATACTCTTTGTCACAAGCAGGCGTGCCAATATTGCTCCCTACGGCGATCCTGTAAAAACGGATATGACTCTCATCAATGACAGTTCAGCCAGAATTACGGGTTTTATGACGCTCGAATCTGCTCACATGGCTGAAAATGTTGCCTTTACTCCATCCGGTGATCTCGCATTAGTCACCCTGATGAGGCCTAAAAATTTAGTTCCGTCCATTCAGGTTGAACGTGGATTTATGATGAATCATGGAATCGGGATTTTTGAGCAAAAGGAAAACGGACGGATTATCCAGTTAATGCTTGATGAACCAAATGCCTATTATGCCGATCCGTTTGATGTAATTATTTCTCCTGATGGGAAAAAAGCCTTTGTATCTCATGCCGGAGTTGATTGTATCTCGGTCCTTGATATGGATTCAATCCGTGCACTGATAAACTCTTCTACTCCTGAAATGCTAAAAACCTATGAGAATAACCTGGGAGTTAGCAGTCGTTTTGTGGTAAAACGGATTCCAACCGGAGCAAATCCAAAAGGTCTGGCGCTTTCGCCTGACGGGAAAAAACTTTATGTAGCCGAACAACTTCAGGACCGGATTGCGGTAATCAGTACTGAAAGTCTGGAAATCCTCTCAACCATCGATTTGGGTGGTCCTGAAAAGATTACAGTTTCGCGCCAGGGAAGGAGACTTTTCGCCAATGCCGGGCATACTTTTCAGAACCAATATTCCTGTTATACCTGTCATCCCGATTATCATGAAGATGGGCTGGTTTATAACATGGCGTCAAAAGATATGGGACGAAACCTCACCAATACCCAATCCCTGAGGGAAATTGGCAAAACAGCACCATTTAAATGGAATGGTAAAAATCAGACCGTTTTCAAACAGGATGGTATCCGTTTTTCAACTGTACTGACCAGAACCGAACAATTTAGTTATCCCGATCTGGATGCCATTGCTTCCTTTATAATGACGGGCATTCAATATCCACCAAATCTGCAGCATAATCCAACAGGAGAATTAACTGAGGCTCAGCTTCGGGGAAAAGAAATTTTTGAACGTACTGTCGATAATAACGGAAAAGAAATTCCAGTTGAAAACCGTTGCATTACATGTCATCCGGCGCCATATTATACCAACAGAATGTTAAGAGATGTGGGTACTCTTGCTGCTACTGACGATTCCATCCGTTTTGATACCCCGCACCTGAATAATATTTACGCATCGGCTCCTTATCTGCACGATGGTAGGGCAGCCACACTGGAAGAAATCTGGACTAAATATAGTCCGTACGACAAACATGGTGTTGCAAACGATTTATCGAAGATTGAATTAAATGAGATGATTGAGTATTTAAAAACGTTAAGCAGTCCCGATTATACTGAAAGTCTCAAAAATGTAAAACATTCTGAAAATACCTCTAACTAATTTAACATGAGAATTATGAAAATACAAGTTAAAAGGAACCTGGTGCTGAATTGTGTTCTGGCGTCTTTGGTCATTTTTGCTGGCTGGGCAGGTAGTATGAATGCTTCTGCTTCCGGTTCACAAAAGACCGGAAAAGAAACATCAAAGGCAACTAATCAGTCTTCTTCAAAAGAAACTCCAGTTAAAGCTGCCATCAGTGATTCAAAACCGATGCCGGTATATGGACATTGGAAGAATTTTACGACCAAGGATGGATTGCCATCGGATAAGGCATATACCGTTCGGATTGATGGTAACCGGGTGTTGGTTGGAACACATGATGGCCTGGCTGTTTATGAAAATGGAAAATGGAAGACTTATACCACTAAGGAAGGGCTTCCTCACAACGGAATTGTATCCATTGATATCAGTCCATTGACCGGGGATGCATGGATTGGCACCCTGGGTGGATTGAGCAGGTGGTCGGGTGGTAAATTTGAGAATTTCACCCAGTTAAACAGTGGTATGCCAAACGATTTGGTGTATGGCGTGTACTGCGATGGTAAAGATGTTTGGGTTGCGACAGGCGGAGGCGCAGGTCACTATGATACGAATCTGAAAAAATGGGAGATTTTCACAGAAAAAAACGCGCCCATGCATGAACCCTGGACTTATGGAGTTTCAGCCGGTGATGGTAAAGTATTTATAGCTGCCTGGGGTGGTGGAGTTATTGAATATAACACAAAAACCAAAAAATTCAGGGATTATACCGATCCTGACGGCGAGATGGAAATAGATCTGCTTCCCAACGATGGCCCGGTTCATGATATTACTACCGGAACCTCCTGGGCCGATGGTAAACTTTGGGTATCCTCATATTTTGGTTTGTGCAATTACGATGGCACAAAATGGAAAGGTTATTTCGACCACGACAGTGGCTTAGCCAGTAATTTTATCAATTTCGTAAGGGCAGAAGGTCCGATCGCATTTATGTGTACCGATCAGGGACTTAGCAGCAGCGATGGAACCAATTGGGTAACTTACAAGAAAAATGAAAATGGTGCCGATGGTAAAGCCATTATTATAACCAATGGGGTAAAAAAAGAAATTCCAATGTCACCATCAATTTCGCATAATTTTATTATTGGCGTTGATGCGGATAAGAATTTTATTTGGGTGGCTACCTCGAGTGGAGTGAGTCGCGGGGAATTGCTTAAATAATAGTGTTATTTCAGATTGAATAGAAAACTACTAACTAAATATAGAAAATGGAAACTAAAGAATTGTTGCTGAACATGCTGGAACCCATTAATGGCGGACATGTTGAAACAAAAAAAAACGGAACAATGGAAAATGAAAAATTATTGATAGACCTGTCGAAACTTACTGATGGCGAGCGAATTGAAATGAAAAAATTGGGGATTTTATCGGATGAAAATACAATAATTAAATCCGTCTATCCTTCCTTGCATGAAGAACGGCCACCAATTCCAAAGCACGTAACCCATGCTCCCCATGTCATCAATGAGGCCTACGATTATCAGAAACCATCGTCTTTTTCACGTGCTTTACGTCTCGATTTGGGTGGATACAAAGTTCTTCTTATTTCAGGTACTGCCAGTGTTAATGAACAGGGTCATGCCGAACATGTAGGTGATTTTAAGGCACAGCTTTGGAGAACCTATGTCAATATCACGAATCTTCTGGCAGCCGAAGGAATGACCTGGCATGACATTGTCAGAACGACCAATTATTTGAGGGATATTGAACGTGATTATGCTGAGTTTAATAAAATCAGGACTACTTTTTACAATTGGATGAATCTGGACCCTCTGCCCGCCAGTACCGGAATTCAGGCGCGGCTGTGCTGGGAAACTCTTTTGGTTGAAATTGAAGCTTATGCAATCTGTAAAACTTCTTAATGACAAAAATAATGAAACGAATAATTTGGATATCAGCTTTTTGTTATTTTATACTGATGGGGCAGGTTTCAAACCTGAACGCACAGGAAAAGAAAACCAACTATGGAAAAGCTACTAATGAAATTTTTCCGTACGATAAATTTGCTAAAGCTTATAAATACCATTTTCTTACCCCTATTGAGTTTTATGGTGCCGGTCGCGAAAAATCGGCTCCCAAAGACCTGAAAGAAGTGAGAATTGGTTTTCTTGGACCGCTGACCACTTCTGTGATGGTACCACAGGGAATTCAGATGCTTCAGGGCGCTACTCTGGCAATGGAAGAGGCCAATAAAAAGGGTGGATATAAAGGATTGCCCTTTAAAATAATGCCTCATAACGATGCCGGATTATGGGGTGCTGCTGCCAACGAAGTGGTAAAAATGGACGATGAAAAGGTCTGGGCATTTCTGGGTTCAATTGATGATATTGTGTCGCATGTGGCTCTGCGTGCAGCATTGAAACTGGAGATTTACATGGTTTGTACCGGAGATCCTGATCCAACGTTTACAGAAACCAATATTCCCTGGCAATGCCGTGTGATAACTGATGACCGTCAAAGTGGCTATGCATTGGTCAATTACATTCACAAAAAAATGGGTCATAAGCGTGTGGCTATGATCAGGGTCGGTGGAAGATATGGTAGGGTTGGAGTGAAGGAATACGCAGATGCAGCTTCACGGTTGGGTTTTCCTTTTGTCATCGAAGAGCGTTTCAATGACGGAGAAACAGATTTCAAGGCGCAAATCGAGCGGGTAAAAAAAACCAATCCTGATGCGATTCTGCTTTGGGGTAATGCCAAAGAGTCCGGATTGATTTTACAGCAAGTAAGGGCGGCTGGTCTGAAACAACCGGTATTTGGTTCCGACCGGATGGTATCTCCTGAATTCCTTAAAATTGCAGGTCCGCTGGCCGAAGGTATTGTCACCACCTGTCAGTACAATCCGAATTCTACTGATCCCAAATATCTGGCGTTTAAAGCAAATTACATCAAAAGATTTAAACAAGATCCCGATGTTTTTGCTGCCCATGCCTATGACGGAATGAGTATTTTGGTTGATGCAATAAAGAAAGTGGGCCTTAACCGGGTATTAATCCGCGATGTGCTGGCTGGCCTGAAGGAATTCCAGAATTATCCGGGAGTGACAGGTAAAATTGTTTTCGACCACAGTTGGAATGATGTTAGCGATATTTATATGGCTGAGGTACGCAATGGTAAATTTGAATTTACAGTTGCTCCTCCAATGGAAGCTGTTCAAAGAGCCGGAAGTGTAAAAAAAGGAACAAACTCCTACACCTATTAATATTAAGCCATGGAAAATGGAACATGTAATTATCCCATTAATGTTAATTTTCAAGTTCCTGAAAAGGTAAGTCGAAAAATAGGGCAAAATTCAACCACTTTTAATGTTGGTCAGGTTGAGGTAGGCGGTTCACAAATTGTTGTAATTGCAGGTCCTTGTGCGGTGGAAAGTTGTGAACAGCTTTTTGAAACTGCCCGATCGGTAAAAGATGGAGGCGCCCAAATTTTAAGGGGAGGCGCTTTCAAACCCCGCTCATCACCCTACAAATTTCAAGGTATGGGCGTAGAAGGATTGATGCTTTTAAACCATGTCAGGAATGAAACAGGCTTGCCTTTTGTTACTGAAGTGATGGATACCCGTCAGGTGGAAATGGTAGCAGAATATGCTGACATGATCCAGATTGGTTCACGAAACATGCAGAATTTTCCTTTGCTAAAAGAAGCTGGGATGTGTGGAAAACCAATTCTCCTGAAAAGGGGGATGATGGCAACCATTGAGGAATTTTTATTGGCTGCGGAATACATTCTTCATCATGGGAACAATCAGATTATTCTTTGTGAACGAGGGATACGCACCTTTGAAACTTCCACCAGAAATACACTCGATCTAAGTGCAGTACCCATGTTAAAAAACCTAACGCATTTGCCTGTATTCATTGATCCAAGTCATGGAACCGGACTTCGATGGATGGTTCCTGCTATGTCAAAAGCAGCCGTAGCTGTTGGCGCCGATGGTTTGATCATGGAGGTTCATTATAAGCCTGAAGAAGCTTTGTGTGATGGACATCAGTCGCTTGATCTACCGGAGTTTCATCAATTGATGGTTGACCTTGGAAAAGTTGCACAAGCCGTAAATAGAGAAATATAAGAAAAAGGAAAGAGTCATTGATTATTTGAAATAAGGAATAATGCGAATCAAGTGTTGGATTTTTAAACCCGAAGGGTTGTGATGATTGTAGTAAATGTTGGAGAAAGCTGATTTAAACCACGAAGTGGTGACATAAATCTGTCATGCCTTCGGCATTTTAAATTTTTTTTCATTCGATTTTGCTATAATCCTATAATGCCTTCGGCATTATCATTCTATTATTTTTCAACTTTTGATTCACATAAATAAGAATTAAGGAATATGAAAAAAGGAAAATGGAATGTGGAAAGGCAGTCATTCCGTCCAAATCATTTTTACTTTTTTCTCTTTACTGTTTCCTCTTTTCTTTTCCCCAATGACTAATGACATTTTCCCAAGTCAATCCCAATAAACTTATGACCATGTTTCGAATCTCATTCCTGTTTCTTCTTGTTGGATTTATTGCCGTTGTTGGACTTGCCCAATCAATTCCAAAACAGGCACTAAATCCTGTAAAAATCGGACTTTTGATTGCCGATAAAAATACTGTAGCGGCAAAAAATGGCGCTGAATTGGCTATTTTTCAAGCAAACAAAAAAGACGGTTATCACGGTAGTCCGTTTGAATTGGTGGTTCGTTCCATGGAAGGCCCATGGGGCTCCGGTGCCAATGAAGCAGTCAAGATGATTTTCAATGATGAGGTTTGTGCAATCATGGGTTCGACTGATGGAAGAAATGCCCACTTGGTTGAACAAGTCACGACCAAATCGCGCACCGTATTTTTATCAGTTTGGGCGGGCGATCCAACGCTTTCGCAGGCATTTGTTCCCTGGTTTTTTAGCAGTGTTCCCAATAACAATCAACAGTCTGTTGCGCTGGTTGAAGAAATCTGCCAAAAACAAAACCTTAATCCTGTAGGATTGGTTTCCGATCAGGAATATGATTCGCAATCCGCATTGAAAAGCTTTTTGAAAAAAAATAAATTGGCCGGAAATCCAGATCCGGTGCAGTTTAGTATCAATAGTACAGATCAGGATTTAACTCATTTGATGAGTCAAATGGTTAAAGCTGATTTAAAGGCTGTCGTGTTGTTTGTAAAAGCTGGCATTGCCGTGAAAATAATTCAGCAAGTACAGTCAAGAAAAATGAACTTTCCGGTGTTTTCTACCTTATCTGTTATGAACGAAAATGAAGTGACAAATACGGAAATGAAAATGATGGAAAATCGCGTACAAGTAACATCAAGTCTGTGGTTGACATCGAAACAAAATACTTTTAATAGTGAGTTTCAACTAAAATACGGCAATAAGCCGGGAACCGCTGCCACTTTCGCTTATGATGGGATGAACCTGTTGATTGAAGCGATAAAAAAGTCAGGTCTGGAACGCGAAAATATCCAAAAAGCCTTGTCTGAAATTCAATATGAAGGCGTTACAGGCCTCATCCAATTTGATCAGAAAGGAAACCGTTTAGGTTCCCTCGTCGTGGCTCCGGTTAAAAATGGTTCTCCTGCAATACTTGAAAAATAGCCTGATTTGAATACTTTTATTTCTTATTTTTGAACCGAAAATCAAACAGAATTGAAAATTTAATCTCGAAAAATTCGTTATCAACATTCAATTACCCCACCAATCCATTTATACTTATGAAACACCTTCTTTTTCTGTACTTCGTTTGCCTTTCACTAACGGTTTTCGTTAGTTGCAAAAGTACTCCGAAAGACGACCGGCAAAAGGCCGTTGACAAGATGTCTATTCAAACTTTAGGGTTGGCCTATCTGGAAGAATTTAAGCTTGAAGAGGCAGAAAGGGAATTCTTAAAACTGATAGATCTGACGCCAAACGAGAAAATGGGGTATGCCAACCTGGGCCTGACCTATCTGCGGATGGCGAAATATCCGGAAGCAGAAAAGGAGCTTTTTAAGGCCATCGAAATCGATCCGAAAGATGCCGATGTCAGGTTGTTGCTGGCCACGGTATATCAGGTCAATGACCAGCGTGAAAAAGCCATTTCAGAACTTACAGCAGCCCTGAAATTTGCTCCTGATCATATTAAGATTCTTTATAACCTTTCGGAACTTTATTCAGCAGGTGCTGATGCCGAATCGCAAAAACAACGTAAGGATTACCTCATTCAACTGGTTGAAAAAGCCCCTGACAATTTGGTTCCCCGCCTTAATCTGACCGAAATATACGTTAAAAATGGGGAGACTGATAAGGCCATTGAACAGTTGGAAATCATACATCAGCAATTTCCTGAGTTTCCAAAAGAAGCCATTCCCTTTTTTGAAAAAACACTTTCGCTACTGAAAAAACATGATCAGCAAAATTCATTTGTCCAGTTTTCCATGTTTCACAATTACATCAAGGTTACTTCGCCCTATCAAGCCGGAATTTTGGATTTTAAAGGGCCAGGTGGCAATTTGATTGGATTCCCGCTGATTACCTATGATCAGCAAAGCAGCACTCAATCGGTTGACAGCAAATCCATTCTTGATGTTATTAAGTTTACGGATGGCACAGCTTCCGCCGGACTGAATGTGGTCGCTCCGTTTAAAGATGGTGAAAATCTGGAATTCAGGAATTTTACGCATGTTGAAACGGCAGATTACGATGGCGATGGCGATGCGGATTTGTATGCTGGAAGTTATGATCCGGCTTCGGGTTCATACAAACATTACCTCTTCAACAACGAGATGGGCAGGTTTAAAGATGTAGCTGATGAAGTTGGAATAAACCATTCGGGCAGGGAATCATCCGCTGTATTTGCCGATTACGATAACGATGGATTTCTGGATTTGTACATTACCCGCGAAGGAGGCGACATTTTGTATCAGAATGCCGGCAAAGGTGTCTTTAAAGATGTTACTTCCGATACAAAAATTGGCAGCAAAACGGGTGGAAACAAAGCTATTTTCTTCGATTTGGATCACGATGGTGACTTGGATTTATTTGAAACTGGCTCTGTTTCAAATCTTGTTTTCAGGAATAACGGTGATGGTACTTTTCAGGAACGAACTACTGAGATGGGACTTTCCGGAACAGGAGCAAATAGTCAGGCTGCGACCTTTGGCGATTTGGACGACGATGGCGATATTGATCTTTTTGTGGCCAATGAAAAAACAAGCAACAGTTTGTATTCGAACCAAAGGCAGGGAATTTATACCGATGTTACCGAAAAAGTTGGTTTGAAAAGCAAAGGGGGTTCCAGTGCGGTTGCGGTTGGTGATTGCGACAACGATGGGTTCCTCGATCTGTTTGTTTCCTCAGTGAATGGTGAAAATTCCGAATTGTACCTGAACAAAGGAACCGACGGATATGAACCGGTAAAGAATACCGCGAAAATGTTTGCGGCTCTCAAGCAGGTTAAAGTTAATGATGCCAAATTTTTGGATTTTGACAACGATGGATTCCTTGATATTTTGATAGCCGGAGAATCTGCCGATAAAAATGGGCGTGGACTTTTCCTTTTTCACAACGACGCCAAAGGAGTTTTTTCTGATGTATCGAAGCTTTTACCTGAAGAACCCAGATCGGGAAGGCAGGTTGCACTGTTCGATTACAACGACGACGGAGACCTTGATATGGTCATTGCGGGAGTTAATGGTGGCGTTTTCCTGTTGCGCAATGATGGGGGAAATATCAATCACTTTGTCAACATGAAATTGGTCGGTTTGCGGGCAGGAAGCGCCAAAAATAATCATTTTGGAATCGGCGCAAAAGTCGAAATGCGTTCCGGTGATTTGTATCAATCGCTTGTAGTAACTGAGCCGGGAGTTCATTTCGGTTTGGGTAACCGCACCAAGGCCGATGTGATCCGCATTACCTGGACCAATGGAGTTCCACAAAATATATTCATGCCTGGAGCCGATCAGGCTCTTATTGAAGCACAAACTTTGAAAGGTTCGTGTCCGTTCCTTTACACATGGAATGGTAAAGAATATGTTTTTGCCAAAGATATTATATGGAGAAGCGCCTTGGGGATGCCGCTTGGAATTATGGGCGGTACCACCAAATATGGATTTGCTGATGCCTCTGACGATTATATCCGGATTCCGGGTGAAATGCTTCAACCTAAAGAGGGCAAATATTCCATTCAGGTAACTTCCGAACTTTGGGAAACTATTTATATCGACCAGATTCAACTGGTGGCAGTCGATCATCCGGATTCAGTTGATGTTTTTGTTCCCGAACAATTTACACCACCTCCATTCCCGGGCTGTAAACTATACCAGGTAAATAAAATGCATTTTCCGGTTTCAGCGGTTGATTCAGAAGGAAATGATGTACTTTCACTAATTACTGAAAAAGATGATCAGTATGTTGCCGGATTCACTCCGGATAAATATCAGGGAATTACTGAAATGCACGAACTGGTTCTCGATCCGGGCAAAGCTGGACAGGCTAAAAATTTGTCCCTTTTCCTGAATGGGTGGATATTCCCGTCGGATGCCAGTATCAATGTGGCAATGTCTCAATCTGATGCGCTGAAGGTTACATCGCCTGAAATTCAGGTCGTCAATAAAAAAGGGGAATGGGAAACCGTTAGTAATTTGGGTTTCCCAATGGGAAAAGATAAAATGGTTATTGCCGATCTTTCCGGAAAATTCCTTTCAGGCGATCACCGCATCAAAATCAGGTCGAATATGGAAGTATACTGGGACCAGATTTTCTTTTCAGAAACGAATTCCAATCCAACAATCAGTAAAACGGTATTAAATCCTGAAACGGCTGATATTCATTATCGTGGTTTCTCAAAGACTTACCGCAAAGGTGGCCGCTACGGACCGCACTGGTTTGATTATTCGTCGGTTGATAAAAACCGGAAATGGCGCGACCTGACCGGAAATTATACCCGGTACGGAGATGTTTTGCCACTTTTGACGAGTTCAGACAACTTGTGCATTATTTCGAATGCCGGTGACGAAACGACCATCAGTTTCGATACGAAAGCATTGCCTGAACTAAAATCAGGCTGGAAAAGAGACTTTTTGATTCGTAGTGTTGGATGGGTGAAAGATGGAGATATCAATACTGCATTGGGAAGTGAAGTGCTTCCGCTTCCTTTTCATGGAATGAAGAGTTATCCTCCTTCCAAACAAGATGTTTTTCCGAATGACCCGAAAACTCAGAAATATCTTCAGGAATATAACACCCGGGTTGTAACCCAGGATGATTACCGTAATTCAATAAAAAAGAGAAATTAGTAATGAGGAAACGAATCATACACACCGGATTAGCTTTGGTTTTGCTGAGTCTTCCGGTTTTGTTGTCTGCTCAGTCCAGGAAAGTGAAATTTACCGATGTGGCAGAGAAAGCTGGCATCAATTTTAAATACACCATAGGCGATTATTCCTATAAGAATATTATTGAGAGCAGCGGATCGGGGATTACCGTATTCGATTACAACAATGATGGATTAATGGATATTTACCTGATGAACGGAACTTATCTGGAAGGAATTTCCGATCCGGCAGGAAAAGTATTTCGGAATTCGCATAACGAACTATATAAAAATAATGGAGATGGAACCTTTACCGAGGTTTCTGAAAAAGCTGGTGTAGCCGGTAAACAATGGTGTATGGCTGCCAGTGCGATTGATCTGGATAAGGATGGATTTCAGGATTTGTATGTGCTGAATTATGGCCCGAATGTTTTTTATCACAACAATGGCAATGGTACTTTTACCGATATTACGGCCAAACTCGGACTTGCAGGACCCGATAAACTAAATGGTTTTGACAAATGGAGCATTGGCTCTTCATTCTGGGATTATAACAACGATGGACGCCTCGATGTGATGGTCGGTAATTTTATGGCTTTCGATCCGGCTTATTTCACGCCCGGCTCACCCGATATGATGCCCAGTCCGACAGAATATAAAGGACAGGCCTCGATCTTGTATGAGCAGCAATCCAATGGAAAATTTATTGATGTGACGCAAAAGAACAACCTGTATTATCCCGATTCAAAATGTATGGGACTGACCATTTTAGATACAGATGACGACGGAGACCTGGATATTTTTCAGGCTAACGACCATCAGTTGAATTATCTTTTCAGGAATGATATTGGTACTTATAAAGAAGTGGGGATGGCAAGCGGCATCGCAGCCAACAGCAAAGGCAAAGCTACCGGTTCGATGCATCCTTCAATTGGCGATGTTGACGGCGATGGATTGATCGATATTTTGGTTACCGACCTTGATTACGGTGCACTTTATAAAAATATGGGGAAAGGTATTTACATCGATATCTCTGAAAGTAGTGACGTAACGGGCGCTATGGAAGGCAAAGGAAGCTGGGGCTCGGCATTGTTCGATTACGACAATGATGGCGATTTGGATATTATTGCTGCCAATGGTACTGCCGAAGATTTAATTCTGCAATATCCGATTCTGCTCGAAAACGATGGAAAAGGTCATTTCAAAAATGTTGGAAATGAACATGGCGCCTACTTTACTGTTAAAAAATCGGGTAGGGGATTGGCTATCTGCGATTTTGATAACGACGGAAACCTCGACGTAATTATCTCTCATGTTGACAATAAACCGGTAGCGCCGGTACTTCTCAGGAATGAAGGCGGAACCGGAAATCACTGGCTTGGATTAACCCTGAAAGGCAAAAACGGACCGGCTTCGGCCATTTCAGCAAAAGTAACGGTAACAGCCGGTGGAATGAAACAGGTTTTGGTTAATCAGTGGGCCAGCAGTTACCTTTCGAACAATGAACAGCGTCTTCATGTGGGGCTGGGCCAGCAAAAGCAAATTGATCAGCTGGAAATAAACTGGTCGGACGGAAAGAAAGAAGTTTATAAAAACATAGAATGTGACCGGTATCTGACCATTTTGCAGGGAACAGGAATTGCAACGAAAAGCCCCATCCCCAGCCCTTCCCCAAAATAGGGAAGGGAGTTTCGGCATCTGAAACTATGGAGATTAATCTTTAAGGAATTTACTTTCTAGTTTTGAAGGATGCCAAGTCCACCGTTTTGGGGGATTTAGGGGGCAAGCTAACGGAGCAATTGGGCTAAAGCCCGATAACGCGGGAGTTTTCGTATCCGTCACATAAATGTGACGGCAAAGGATATTCCTTAATTAGTGAAATTGCATTATCCTTTGCCGTTTCGCTTCAGCGAACGGATCTTTGATTACACAAAAAAACAGGGCTTTAGCCCTGAAAAGGTTTTAGCTTGACGGTTATGTCGTTTTGGTGGATTTAGGAGGCAAAACAAATTAATATTTCAGCTTTGTTGCCGAATAATTTATGGTAGAAACTTGAAATTAAACACAAAAAATAAAAAGAATATGAACAGTATGTATGTGAGCAAAGTGGTAGACCTCACCATTCCTGAAAAGAATGTTATTTATAACATGACTCATGAAGAAGCAGTTGAATTAGTAAAATCGGGTGATGTTGAAGCCGTTCGTAAGATTGACGGACAGTTCTCGCTGGTTTCAGTCGAAGGCAAAACCATCCGGATGGCGCGGTCAATTGGTCGCCCCCTGCGTTATTTTATTGCTAAAAGACCAATTGGTCCACAACTCGTCATTGCCGAGCGGATTGATGTCATCTTCGATTATCTGAAACAGGAAGGTATGGACCATCAGTTCCATCCATCGTACACACGGATGGTTCCTGCTCATTACATCACCAAAATTGAGCTGTTGGGTTGTCCTGATCCGAATCCGGTATACAGCCGTTTTTTTGCACCAGAACGCAATAAATTCGTTCCGGAAAATGCTGATCAGGTTGCTGCTGATTATATTGGCACCGTTTACAATGAAATTAAAAAATGGATAAAATTCAGGGCAAAATCAGGACCGATCGGTGTGACATTTTCTGCTGGAATTGACAGTGGTTCTGTGTTTTTGCTTACCTATCACGCCCTGATTGAACTCGGTGAAAGTCCGTCACGTTTAAAAGCTTTCACATTATCGATTGATGGAGATGGGGCAGACTTGCTTCAGGCAAGGAAATTTCTGGAAGCTGTGAATCTCGAAATGTTTTTGGAACCTATTGAAGTTGAATATTCGGCTTTGGATTGGAAAAAAGCGGTATCCATGACTGAAGATTACAAACCACTCGACATACAGTCGGCAACTATGAATTTGGCTCTGCTTCAGGGAATCAGGTCGCGTTATCCGGAATGGAAATACCTGCTCGACGGCGATGGTGGAGACGAAAATATGAAGGATTATCCGATAGAGGAAAATCCTGAATTGACCATTCGCAGTGTTTTGAATAACCTGATGTTGTACCACGAAGGATGGGGCGTTGAGTCCATCAAGCATTCCCTCACTTATTCAGGTGGATTGAGCCGTGGTTACATGAGAACATTCGCACCGGCTGATTTGCTTGGTTTTGAAGGATTAAGTCCGTACACTTTACCCAATGTAATCGAAATTTCAGAAGGAATTCCTTACATCGATATGACCAATTGGGACCACCAGAAATTGTATGATTTAAAGGGACAATTCGTTTCTCAGGGTGTAAAAGCCATTACCGGAATGGATATGCCCGTATTTCCAAAAAGGCGTTTTCAACATGGAGCTGCCTCCGATAAGGCATTCAAAAAACATTTTCCTGAACGGGAAATAGATTACCGGAAAGAATTTCTTTCAAAATATGAATCATAAAAAATAGGAAAGAGTCATTAGGAAAAAGTCAATAGTCCCTCAGTATGTTGGCATACAGCCCATGAATGAATAACTGAAGGATGCAAGGGAAACGCTTGAATGCAGTTGGTGAATATTGAAATTGAATTGTTTCGTACCTACGGCACTCTTAACTTTGCTGTTAGTCGTAGTTCTATAAATATTTTGTGCCTCTGGCACTAATTCGTTCTAATCGGGGGAAACGTATAATTGTTTCTTGCTCCAGTGGAGCAAAATATTTATAGAAAGAAGAAATAGATGATGACAGTCGTCCGCGGGACATAGTAGAATAAGGCTTTGACCTACTTTCGGACGAAACAGCATTGGTCTTCAAAAAAAGTAGTTACATAAAAGGAAGAAGTCATTAGTAAAAAGAAAACAGGAATCTTTTCTTCTTACCTTTTTTCTTTTTCCTTATTTCCGAATGTCCAATGACTTTTTCCTGGTCAATCTGTTAGATATACTTTTTAGCGCAGTAATATGGACAAGCTTACCCTTGACAAATGGATTTTATCCCATCGCGGAACGAAAAACAAGGTTGATCCTTTCAAACCCTATGCCTGGCTGGTTGAAAAAGAACGCCAGATATCGGGTGAAATTGAAGATACCGGTACAACTTTCCTGACCAACATGGAATGCCCGTTTCATTGTTTGATGTGCGATTTGTGGAAAAATACCACCAATCGGCCTGTTCTGGTTGGCGCAATTCCGGCACAAATTGAATGGGCATTGGAGCAGATGCCCCAAGTCAGACATTTGAAACTGTATAACAGTGGAAGTTTTTTTGATGACCGTGCAATTCCGGTTGCAGATTATCCGAAAATCGCTTCTCTGTTAAAGGATTTTGAAACGGTTATTGTGGAAAGTCATCCAAAATTCATCGATGATAGTTGTCTGCAATTCAGGGATATGTTAAAAGCTGAATTGCAGATAGCCATTGGTCTTGAAACCGTGCATCCTGAAATTCTAAGGAAGCTGAATAAGCATGTAACTTTGGATGATTTCAGAGATTCAGTGCGGTTTCTTACCCGAAACGGAATTCGTACACGGGCTTTTATTTTATTGCGACCACCTTATCTAAGCGAATCAGAAGGAATATTTTGGGCGCAAAAGTCAATCGATTTTGCTTTTGGTGTTGGTGTGGAATGTTGCATTGTAATTCCTGTCAGGGCGGGTAATGGCGCAATGGAAGAGTTGATGAAAAATGGTGATTTTCATCTCCCCGAAATTAGTTCTTTAGAAACAGTTCTGGAATATGGCATCGGTTTAAAAGCAGGACGGGTTTTTGCCGATACCTGGGATTTGAGTTTGTTCTCTAGCTGTTCAAAATGCCTGGAACAGAGAATCGGTCGGATAAACACCATGAATTTGAATCAGGAAATCGTTTTTGGGGATAAGTGCAGTTGTGACACTGTCCTTGCTTAAGAATCATTAGTGTCCGGTGAAAAAAGTTTATCCGCTACGCGCTAATTTCTCCGCAGGAGATTAAGTATTGTAGTAAAAACAAGCCACAAATACCGCTTATCTCGTAGAGGTTAAACAAAACAAGTCACTTAGCAGTTTCCATTATTTTTCATCAGACTAGATTTTTGTCGGCAGTTTTACCTTTACTTTAGTTCCTTTTCCAAGCTCTGAAGCAATCCTGATAGTTCCCTTGTGCGTTTTAATAATCTGATTGACCAGTTGAAGGCCTATTCCAGTTCCCGGATATTCAATCGCATTGGATGCACGGTAAAAAGGCTCAAATACTTTTTGCAATTCAGCTTCGGAAATACCAATACCCCGATCAGTAAATTCAATCTCTACCTGGTTTCCGGTGTGTTCCAGTTGTATATCAACCGAATGATCATCGGAATATTTGCAGGCATTGTCAGCAATATTTGAAAGAGCAGCTTTTATTAATGGTTCATCTCCGCTTACCACCAGATTGTCAGAATCGGTTAATGATTCGCCCAGCGATATAATAACCTGATAGCCCTTGTTATGTTTTTGAATTTCTTCCTGTACCTGCCACAGCACTTCATCAATTCTTATTTCCTTTTCCATATTGACAACACTTTCCGATTTTGACCGGGCAACCATTAATAATCGATTCGAAAGTAGGATCAACGATTTGATATCTTCAAGTACAGACTCAACTGCATCCTTGTATTCTTGTGATGACCGGTCTTTCATCAGCAAAACCTCAAGTTGGCCATTTATTGATGTAAGCGGAGTCCTTAGTTCATGTGACGCATTGGAGATAAAATCCTTCTGAACAGCAAACGATGTTTCCAGTCGTTCGAGCATGTTGTTGAAAGTTTTAGCCAGTTTTCCGATTTCATCCAACTCATTGTGAACAGGTACCCTTAGATTCAGGCTGCTGATGGAAATTCCTTCAACCCTTTTAACCACTTCAGTCATGGGTTTCAAAGCTTTTCCCGAATAGATCCAGCCGGCAAGTGAAAATAAAACCACACTAAGGCAACAAACCAAAACAAGGATAAGCTGTAACTTCTTCAGGTAAAATTCACCTTCAATATCGGTGGCTGCAGCTAAAACAACAAAGCGATCAAACTTGGCCATATACAATATGCCAACGATATCGTATTTCCCTTGTTTGTATGTAACATCTTCGAGCGACCTTGTCCGTTCCAAAACACTGCCGACAATTATAATTTCATTGGATGGATCAGTAGAATAAATAACATCATTGAGGAAGTTCAGAATGATAATTTTTTCGTTAATCAGATTAACTGGGTTGTCCTTTTCGAGTCTCAAGACCCGGTCGGGATCAATTTCTTTAGCCTCGAGCAGAAGCCGCGCGGTGCTTTTGGCTTTATTTCGTAAACGGTTGTTGAAATCTTCCTTCCTGAAGCTAGCTGAAGAATAATAGATAATTAATGAAGTAAAGATCATTATTATTACTCCCCAGAAAAGGAACTGTAATGTTAATTTGGTTCTGATCTGCATATTTATAGATCTCCGAAAATGTAGCCAAAGCCAACCTTGGTGTGAATAAGTTTTTTATCGAATCCTTTATCAATCTTCTTTCTTAAAAAATTAACATATACATCAACTACATTGGTTCCTGAATCAAAACTGACGTCCCAGACTTTTTCAGCGATGTCGTTTCGAGAAAGTACCCGACCGCTATTTCTCATAAAAAATTCAATCAATGAAAACTCTTTGGCGGTAAGTTCCATTTGAGCAATTCCCCTTTTAACAGTTTTTCGGTTTAGATCCAGTTCAAGATCACCAAAGATTAGTTTATTTGACTGATCAGAAGCCTTGTTCGCCGTTTTTAACAGAACCCTGAGCCTGGCAAGCAATTCCCGGAATTCAAACGGTTTGATCATGTAGTCGTCGGCCCCGGCATCAAATCCGATCAGCTTATCATCTGTAGTTCCAAGTGCAGTGAGCATGAGAATGGGAATATCAGGATATTGCATTTTTAGTTTCTTACATAAATCAAGACCACTTATTCCAGGAATGATTACATCCAGAATAAACAGGTCGTATTGATATTGGAGGGCAAGATTATAGGCCGATAATCCGTCATAAGCAATTTCCGTTTCATAATTGCTCTCTTCAAGTCCTTTTTTGATAAACGATGCAACTTTTGGTTCATCTTCAACAATAAGTATCTTCATAATAAAGAATTTAGAAGTAAAAAGGCGTTGTTTCGATTAATCTTTGGAAAACCATTTTTTGGACTTTATGTTTAAATGATTCGAAAAATAATTGAATTCAACAGAATACAGCAATATTAAGAATTTTCGGACTAACGTTAGGATTAAAATACAAAAATGATTAATTGTCTTATTTACAATATGAAATTCTGTTTTACCCGATTTTGGGCGGAAGAATTTTAAATAAGTGTTAAAAATACATTAAAAAAAGATTAAAAAATGTTAAAAAATTGGAGGCATTTTTTTTTGTTTATATGATTTGTTTCATAACTTTGATCGGATTAAGCAATTAATAAATCTTTTTTTTCTAACTAATTTATTCTAATTTAAAAACAATTGACTATGCAAATTACTACAATTGTGCGGCGTACAGCGCTGATTTTTCTCAGCATGGTCTTTTCGATGGGCATCGTTTTTGCTCAGCAAAGGACTATTACAGGGAAGGTCACAGCCGAAGGAGAGGGGCCTGTTCCTGGAGTAACTGTTGTTGTCCAGGGGACAACTGTCGGAACTCTAACTGACATGTCAGGTGCCTATTCCATTAAGGTACAAGGTCCTTCATCAGTGCTTGTCTTTTCATTTGTCGGTTATCAATCCAAAGAGGTAACTGTTGGTTCTCAATCCACTATTGATGTGGTATTGGTTGCTGATGTTGTTGCTGTTTCTGAAATTGTTGTAACTGGTTACTCTTCTCAACGGAAGAGAGACATTACCGGTGCAGTTGGCGTTGTTGAAGCAACAAAACTGAAAGCTGTTCCTACAGGTAACGTAACTAACCAATTGCAGGGGCGGACTTCAGGGGTTACCGTAATCGGAGACGGTCGTCCTGGATCAACCTCAAGATTAAGGATCAGGGGATTCAGCTCGTTCGAGAACAACGACCCACTTTACATTGTCGACGGTGTTCCTACTCAGAACATCTCTAATCTTAATCCGAACGATGTTGAATCAATGTCTGTTCTTAAGGATGCCGGAGCTGCTTCAGTTTATGGTTCAAGAGCATCAAACGGTGTTATTGTTATTACCACTAAAAAAGGGTCATCGGGTGTAAAAGTTACCTACGACATGTACACTGGTATCCAAATGGCAGGTGTGGGACCCGCCAAAGATGTACTTGATCCAAAGGAGTATGCAAATCTCCAGTGGTTGGTATATAAAAACGATGGAACTTCAGAAACGCATCCGCTTTACGGTCCTTCATCAGGATCACCAACATTGCCAAGCTGGGCTGCAAATACAAACTGGTGGGATAAGATTACGGACGATGCACCTATGACCAGCCATGATGTTTCGTTGTCGGGTGGTAATGAGAATGCTAAGTTTTTTGCTGGCGTTGGTGTATTTAAACAGGATGGTGTTACAATCACTACTTATAATGATAAATATACAGGACGTTTTAACTCTGAATTCAAATTTCTGAACGGACGCGTAACTGCAGGTGAAAATCTCTCCTTGACCTATCAAACTGGTGTTTACGTGAGTAACCTTGATGAAGGAGCGCCAATTAACCTTGCTTATGGCTCTCAGACAATTTATCCTGCGGTTATTACGACGCCTATTAAAGGAACAACCCACGATTTTGTGGTTGGTGAATATGGTGGCCCTGGAATTGCTCCCAGACTTGGTAATATG
>Ga0209417_1001103_pt1 | contig 52677 bp, 50 predicted proteins | sample RifGroF2_FD_184002 | JGI IMG/M metagenome (GOLD analysis project Ga0209417, IMG submission 184002) | Groundwater microbial communities from Rifle, Colorado, USA - Groundwater F2 (SPAdes) (version 2) | ecosystem: Environmental > Aquatic > Deep subsurface > Groundwater | place: Rifle, Colorado...
TTTAGCTCCGCGATTTGTTCGCTCGAAAATGATGTTCTCATATTCTTTTGTTAATTATTAATGCTAACAAAAGAAAACTGTGCCTGTGTCCACTTTTTGGGGTACAGATCAATGGCTCCCCGGGTAGGATTCGAACCTACGACCAACTCGTTACACTTATCCCAAAGTTTCCTTTAGGGGTGGACTATATCATCATCCGCATATTGCGGAGCGAGGCGCTTCGCCCAGCGATTGCTGGGCTACTCCCTTTCGGGATAGTCTCTACACCTTCTCCAAAAATATTTTGGAGCTTGGCTCGGTATTACCCATTAAGGGCTTCACCGAGTTCACCTCGTTTTTCAACCTAAGTTACCTTAGGAAGCTGCGTAACACCTGCATGTATCTCGCGGTGGCAATTTGCGCATAAGAGCGCGCACTTATTTGCCTCTTTTTTCAAACGTTCCCATGAACGAGTTAAACCTCTTGCCGACATACTGAATTCTTTTTTTGATTCATCTATGTGGTGCAAATCAAGAGCCCATGGGCTTTTCTTATAACCGCATATAATACATTTCCCGCCCTTATACTCGACAAGCATTACTTTAAGCTTTCTTCTTCTTTTTGTTACTGCTTGTTTTAAGTATTCGGCGCGGTCAGCGTATGTTCTTTTCTCTGGCATATACACTTGAGTATACCAGCAGTCAAACATTTTTCACAGCGAGCTGCTCTACCGCTGAGCTACCGGGGAATATATTTTTAATCTTCCGCCAGCTAATGAGGCCGGGGAATACGTTTAAAGTTTATAGTTCGCAGTTTATAGTTTTTAGTTCATAAACTTCGAATAAAACTTATCCCAATATATTAAATTATCTTGATGATAAACACAATCTCATGATGCTGATCCTCGTTTTCAATATGCGGGCGGGGTTGTATTATGGATATGCTATGGAAATTCTTTCTGCCTTTCTTTTTTATTTAACATCAAGCCTTTTCGGATTTATAGGCGTGCCTGTTACGTCACGAATTATCCAGTCAAGAAAACTTGCACTAAGCGCATCCAAGCTTATCGGACTCGTAATTTTCGGGTATCTCATTTGGATTTTTAGTTTTTTCAAATTGCTCGATTATCAGAGCAGGGGATTGATTTTGGCTTTCTTTTTTGTTTTTATTTTTTGCGGGGTTTTTATCATATGGAAATTCCCCGTAAGTTCATTTAAATCCGAAACCCCCCTCCAGCCAAAGAAAAAAAAGCTTCCCGCGAAGCCTTCTCTTTTCAAGGAAATTTTGTGGATTGAAATCATCTCGATTCTGCTTTACTTTTTTTATTTATGGGTTCGGAGTCATAACGCGGGAGCATCGAATACAGAGCATTTTATGGACATGGTGCTTTTGAGCTCTGCCGGAAAAACCAACTATTTTCCTTTTATTGATCCGTGGTTCGCTGGGAAATTAATCAATTATTATTACTACGGTTCATATTTAATAAGTTTGATTTCAAACCTTGCTCAAGTCAGCTATTCGCTCTCGTATAATTTGGCGCTTGGTTTTATTTTTACCCAGTCAGCGCTTTTATCCGGAGCCTTGGCGTACGCGATTACTGGGCTTAAAAAATGTGCGACTTTGGCGGGTTTTCTTGTTACGAGCGCCGGGACTTTGTTTTTTGCCGCGTGTACGCTCAAAGGAGCTTTTGCAAATCCCGCAACAGTTTGCAGTTATGCGTCATCAACCAGATTGTATACGCCTTCGTATATTATCAATGAAATTCCTTCGTATAGTTTTACCGTTGGAAATCTGCACGCGCATCTGCTCGCCCTGCCTTTTTTTATTTTATTTTTGATTTTACTTTACGCCGGTTCGCTAGAGGCCAAGCCGAGACTTTGGAGTTTTATTTTGCTGGGTTTTCTTGCCGCAACTTCCGGAATGATTAACGCGTGGGATTTGATAACTGAATCAGCTCTTTTTGCCTCGCTGGTCATTTTTAAGATTTTTCAAACAGCTGTGTCTGCGGAAGAGAGGAGCGTGAAATTAAATCAAATTAAAAAATGGATTTTATCGGGATTCTTATTTGCGGGTGCCGCGGCGATATTTATTACGCCAAGTTTAATTAATTTCTCAAGTCCTGTTTTGGGACTAGGATTTATCCCGTCGTATGTAAGCCGGTATAATCTGCAAAATGTGCAATATCCGACGCCAATTATGGCGCTCTTGGGAATGTGGGGGATTTTTCTTGCGGGGATTTTTCTTGCGAGAAAAGTTAAGGAGAACTACGCCGAGAGTTTTTTGTTTTTGCTTGCTTTATGCTTTGTTTCGATCGGAATTTTAGCCGGAGTTGAACTTTTTTTCATTGAGGATATTTACAGTATTTCGAACCCACCGTATTTTCGCGCGAATACGACTTTTAAATTCGGATTTCACGCTTGGGTAATGCTTTCGATACTCCTTTCGGTTTTAGCGGCTTCATTTTATAAATTGCAAAGACGAAGTTTTTTTGCGATTGCCGGAAAATTTTTATTCGCGTTTGCTGTTTTGTCGGGCGTGTTTTTTACGTATCAGGGATCGCGGCAATATTTTTTTGTGAATGTGGACTCGAGAACTTTGGACAATTTTTATTGGTTTAAAAAAATCAGCGAATCTGATTGGGAGGCCGTCGGGTTTATAAACCGTACGATTCCCGGGCGGGAAGTAATTGCTGAAGCCGTAGGGGACAGCTATACGAATTTTAGCCGCATCAGTACGTTTACGGGCATGATTACGCCTATGGGGTGGAGGACTCATGAGTGGACTTGGCGATTTGATGGGAGATTGGCAAAAAAAGCGCCGATTGGTCAAACTGTTGAAACCGGATGGGGTGTAGTCGCCCTGACCTCTGGAGATATTGATTCGCTTTATCGAACTTCAGACATTGCTTTGGCAAAAAAAATTATAGATAAATACGGTATCAAATATATTTATGTCGGAGATTTGGAGCGCTCAACTTATTCGAATTTAGACGAGCAGAAATTTTTCGAGCTCGGCCGGGTGATTTTTGAATCAAAAGGAGCAAAGCTCTTTAGTCTTTGACTATTTTTTAATTGAGCGTTAGTTTTTAAATAAAGTTCTTATTTGAAATCGAGGAGGGCTATTGAAATGAGTGACCAAAGTCTGAAAGCGGCCGTTCGAAGAGAAATCTTGCGGATTCGAAACCTTTACATTCTAAAGGTGGATGATAAAGCTATTGATGGAATCGCCGATCAGCTTCTTGCCGCGCATGATAATTACGGCAAAATTGAGGCTAAGGGTGTGAAGGTGAAGGGTGATTTTTCGTGCGGAAGTTGCGACCACAGTACGCTTTGTGCCTTGGCCTGCAATGTAAGTGATTGTGTGGAAAAAAACAATCATGTACATTGTTATGTTTGCAGGAAGCCGATACTTTTACTAAGAGCCATGATTTGGTAGGAGGGCGGCTGCTCTCAAATTGTTAAAAGCTTGAGTTAATATTGGAGAGGAACCGGGGATGGATCATTGAAGTCCCCGGTTTTTTTATTCGCTGTACTTAATATCCAATTATTATGCTATAGCACGATAATTGGCACTTTTAGATTTTGTATTAAAATTTATAAACCCTGAAAGCCTCTTTGCCAGATTTATTTTTAATGCTGATCGGTTTTATTTTGTTTTTGACGAGTTCTGCTTCAAATTTTATTCCAACATCAGTCAGGGCTTTCTCGTGTTTCCACGGCACTTTGTCCGTAGGCATTATGAAATAATAATCTTTAAAGCCGGAGCGATTAAAATAATCCGGGCCGCTTTGAGATAAAAACTGAAAATATTGGTCAATTTTTATAATTGGCCAGCCGTGATATATATGAAGGCGGTCTAAAATCCAAAGCTGGGCCGCGGCTTGAATACGGTTGTCGTATAAAATAAGAGCGGAATATTCCTTTAAATTTCTTTTCTGGCCGTCCTCAAACGCCTTTTCCTGAATTTTTTCTATAAATTTATAGCGCGACTCAAACGCGAGCGCCGGCATTTTTCCGTTAAGCTCGTTTTTCATGTATTGGCCAAGCTCGTTGTATCCCCAGTTATTATTTTCATATCTTAATTCGGAGAAGAGCCATATTTTTTTACCCAAAGGCGAATATAAAATTTGGCTGTTTATTGAATAAAATATTTCAAAAAGAATCATTAAAGATAATACGGTAAGCATGATTTTTTTCTGACTGGAATATCGGTCGGAGATATTCGCCAAAAAAATTCCTAAAGCCGCGGCCAGGAAAGGAGTGGACATTGTAAGAAATCTGAATGAAGGGCCGATTTTTAAAATCATCAGGATTAAAAATAGATATGAGAGTGCTAAAAAAAGATGTTTATTAAAAACTTCGGCCGGTTTTCTTAAAAGCGCATAAACGCAAGCGAGCAGCGCGAGCAAAGAAAGAGAAAGGAAAATCCACGAATTTGAAAGATATGCGTTTGGAATAAAATTTAAAATTCTGTCTTTTAGCGCGCCGATTTCTTTTCCCGGGGTTACTTTCCAGACATCCGGATGCTGGCCTGCCATAAACGAGAATTGAAAATCAAAATGCCCGAAAGTTTTATAAAGTTCGTAATTGTAAATGATGACTGGTGAAAAAATTAAAATCGCCAGAATGGCTCCAATATATAGTTTTTTATTTTTAAATAAATCACGCCTATTAAAGGCTGTATATATAAGGAAGACGGGTATTAAGAAAAAAGTCGTATATTTTGTTAAAAACATTAGACCTGCGGATAGGCCGGTCCAGATCAAATAAGAGTCTTTTTCAAAAGATTTAAGGAAAAGATAAGAAGTGAGGAGCAGGAAAAAAATTACAAATGGCTCCTGTATTCCCGAGCGAGATATATATACGTGGTTAATTGTGACAGCGAGAAAAAGTGCGGCGAGCAAAGCCGCTTTTTCCGATGACAATTTTCTAACCAATAAATAGAGAAGATAAATTGAAGCTACTCCTAAAAGAGCCGAGGGAAAGCGCATGGCAAAATTATTTTCCCCGAAAATTTTTATTGAAACGTGTTCTATCCAGAAAACAAGCGGGGGATGGTCGTGAAAAGAAAGATTTGTCCAAAAAGGAATATTCGGGTCGAGCCATTCCAAAGGAGTTGTTTGCTCGACTGCCTCATCGAAATCCAAAGGCCCGATTGCGCGAAACGCGTAGAGCACTTCGTCAGTCAACGGATCGCCGAGTGATATTAAAGTAAGCCTTAATAGAGCGCCCAATAAAAGAATGCCCAGCAAAATATACTTGGGTTTTGTTATCATTGAATTATGGATACTTTTCGAAGGCATATCGTACTCGGTATTTTAATAATACTTTATGTGCTGATTTTTGGAATATTTGCGTCCTTTAGACATTATAATTTTGAAACCCAGGCATGGGATATGGGTATTTTTACGCAGACTTTCTGGAACACTGTTCACGGAAGATTTATGGAAAATACGCTGGAAGAAATCCCTAATCACTTTGGTGTTCATTTCAGTCCGGCTTTATTGCTTCTTGTTCCTGGATTTTTTCTATTTCCATCTGCTTATTATTTTCTTATCGTGCAGACTTTGCTCCTTGCTTTAGGAGCGATTCCGCTTTATCTTGTTGCCTTGCGAAAAATCGGATCGAAAAAACTTTCCATTTTATTCGCCGCGGCTTACCTTTTATATCCGGGCCTCCATTGGCTGAATATTTTTGATTTTCACGAAATATCTCTTTTTATTCCATTTTTTCTTTGGGCGTTTTATTTTTTTGAGAAGCGTGTGAATGTTTGGGCGTTTATTTTTCTTTTCTTGGCCGCCTTAACTCGCGAAGACGCTGCTTTGATCACGGCTTTTTTTGGGCTTTACGTAATGTTGAATAAAACCGAAAATAAATGGTCGAGGAAAAAAATTATTGCGGGTGGCTTAATTTTTGTTATTTCCATACTTTATATTTTAGCCGCGGCAAAAATTTTTATGCCCGCTTTTGGCGGGGGATTTTTGCGGCTTGACCGATACCAGCATTTGGGAGGGGGCGCTTCCGAGATCGTATCTAACATTGTCGCAAATCCTTCGCTTTTTGCTGACGCTTTATTTTCAAAAGACAAGCTGATTTATATTTTTTGGATGTTTTTGCCGGTTCTATTTCTGCCTTTCTTTGCGCTTAGGGGAATTTTGCTTTTTTTGCCGGGGCTTTTAGAAAATTTGCTCGCAAGCTACAGTTCGCAGTTTTCCGGACTTTATCAGTATGACGCGGTTGTAATCCCGGGTATTTTTTTGGCGGCTATATTGGGATTTGAGTTTTTGTCTGAAAAAACTCGAAATAACAAAATTTTATTTTATCTTTTTTTGGTCGCGGCTTTATTTACTTTTGCCTTCCGCTCTCCTTTAAGCCCTTTTAATTTCCCTTTTGAAATATTAAGTCCGAAGTTTGATTATTCCGAAATCAGGAAAATTGTAAATGAAATACCGGAAAAATATTCCGTAGCAAGCCAGGCGAATATACTGCCACATGCGGCAGGGAGGGAGAAAATTTATCTTCTTGGTTCTGAAAAAGAGCCTCCCCAAATTTTGATTATAGACGGTAATGATTATTTCGGATTTGAGAGCGCCGCTTTGTTCCAGAAGTATGTTAACCGATATTATTATTCGGGAAATTATGATTCACTCGTGATATCGGGGAGATACCTTCTGCTTTACGAGAAGGGTTCCGGGTTTTTTCCTGAAACGCAGAAGCAGAACTTTTAAAAAGGCTTCTTTGATTATCGCGAAGTTGAATTTAGAGGCGCCTACTTTTCGTTCGGAAAAAGTTATAGGAATTTCCATTATTTTAAAGCCCATGTGATGCGCAAAAAAAATTGTCTCGATCTGGAAGTTGTAGCCGATTGAATCAAGCGCGTCAAGTTTGAGATTTTCAATGACTTTTTTTCTCCAGCATTTATATCCCGAAGTCAGGTCCTTGTATGGGAGAGAAAGGACGATTCTCGCGTAAAAATTTCCAAAGCGGCTGATCATTTTTCGAGTCCAGTCCCAGTTTTCTATTTTGCCGTTTTTAATATATCTCGATCCTACTACAGCGTCCGCGTTTTTTATCTCCTCAAGCATTTCTAAAATCGCTTTCGGATCGTGTGAAAGATCCGCGTCCATCTGGATTATGAAGTCCGGATTTGATTTTAGAATCTCTTTAAATCCAGCGACATAGGCGGTGCCGAGTCCAAGTTTCTTGGGACGGCTAATTAATTTCACCGGATATTTTAATGAAAAATTTTCAGCAATTTTCGCGGTGCCGTCTTCGGAATTGTCGTCGATAACGAGCACCTCGAGGTTGTTGAGATTAAGTGAAAAGATCGCGTTTAAAAGCGTTTCCAGATTTTCTTTTTCGTTAAAAGTGGGTATTAAAATCGCAACTTTGCCAGCGTCCATGATGATTTTTATCTTAGCACAAATTTTAGTGGGGTCCTTTGCGGGCCTTATTTTATGGGGAATTTGCGATTTTTAAAGACTACAAAGCTATCTTTTGACTTTTTAGTTTTAAAATGCTATGGTGATCATGTTACGTAGGTTTCTCAATTTTGGGATAGGTCTTCCTACGTCCCCGCAAGTCGGGGGATTATTAGAAAATATTTATTTAAATGGCTAAGAAGTTATACGTAGGAAGTTTATCCTATGGAACAGATGACGCTTCTTTGAAGAGTCATTTTGCACAGGCCGGAAACGTGGAGTCTGCGACAGTTGTCATGGACAAAATGACAGGACGCTCCCGCGGTTTTGGTTTTGTTGAAATGGCTACTGACGAGGAAGCTGACAAAGCGATTGAAACTCTGAACGGAAAAGAATTGGATGGCCGCGCACTCGTTGTAAACGAAGCGCGTCCAATGACCGAACGCCCTCCGAGACGCGAAGGCGGCTTTAAGAGAGGCGGATTCGGTGGCGGATCCAGAGGCGGAGGCGGTGGCGGAGGCTACGGCAGACGCGAGTTCTAGTTTGGATGGACATTCAAAAACGGCTCCCTGAAAAGGGGGCTGTTTTTTAGTTTGGCGATCTACAGAATATAGTTGACGATGCAGAGCGGTTGATATAGTCTAGATTTGTATTTAATCTTTTTTTTACTAGGAGGTCATATGAGTAGGATTGATAACCGTTCTTTAAGAGAATTAGAACAGCAAAACCTGTTGGAGCGTCTTCGTTGGATTTTTGTAGATTTAGCCAAGGAGATAGAAGAAGCTTCTGACAGGGAGGGGGTCGGCGACAGGGTGTTGATTTGGCTCGCGGCAAGAGCCTTGAATATGGCCGCTACCGCTAGCCTTGATAATTGCGGCGAGCCCGGTTTTGTCGGGTTCCCGGAGACTGGCTTAAGTAATGCCGAAGGCGTAGACTGGTGGAAGAAATCCTCCGAAACTTTGGCTGATTCCTTTGAGCGGATCAGCAAGTTCAGCCGTATTAAAGAGGAAGAGCTACACTTGACAGGAAAGTTTGCCAAAATTCTTCTTAAACTTGGCTCTCGCCACTTTCATAAGGCGTACCCGCCACTCGAGATGGAGAAGTGCGAGAGGCTTTACGACGGCCGGCCTGGAGATCCTGCGTCGCCTGAAGCGGCCCGGAAGGCTCTCCATTTCAACGTCTTGAGCGACTGATTTGCGGCGATCAAAAAAGTTTTTCAGAAAAAGAGGCCTTGGTTCGATTCGATCCAAGGCCTCTTACATTTTTAAAAAGTTATTTTAAATCAGCAGTTAATTAACCATACTACATAACCATAGCGGTCGCTATAGTTATGTAGTATGCTGGAATTAATAATCATATGCCTAGACACATCCCGATACTATTTAAAGACCCGAATATATCTGACGAAATTCGAGAACGAACTAAAAAGTTCGTTAAAGATCATCCACTGGCTTCTTCAGCTGTGCAGGTTCTTCTGGCGACGGCTATAATGGGCGGTACCATAACCGTGGCCGCCGCATTTCCTGGTATTTTTAAATTGATTGGCAAACATGAGGTTTCGGAAAAGAAGGCTAAGAGAGAGAGGTATCAAAAACTCTGGCGCAGTTTTAATAATTTAAAAAAGAAAAATATATTTGAGAAGGTTGGTGAAGGAAACGAAGGTGTAATTTATCGATTTTCAGATAAGGGCCGAGCCATGGTTAGAGAGTTTGCGGTAGAAACATTGGAATTGGAAAAACCAAAACGATGGGATGGAAAGTGGAGGATGGTTATGTTTGATATTCCCGAAAAATTTAAATCAAGAAGGTTAATTTTTCAGAGAAAGCTTAGCGAGCTCGATTTTTACCAATTGCAAAAGAGTGTTTGGCTGCATCCATTTTCATGCGTAAAAGAAATTAATTTCCTAAGAGATTTCTTAGAGATTAAGCCTTATGTTGAAATCTTTGAGTTGAATGAAATGTCTAATGGCAGGGCGCTTTATTATTTTAGAGATTTGCTAAAGAAACACGCCTAGGGATTTGAGTTTAGGGAGAGAGGGGTCGTGGCGCCGTGTTGTAAGGTTTTATTGCATTCTACACAAACGTAGCGGTCGCTAGAATTATGTAGAATGTGTTTCGAAGTGGTCGATGTTTTTTTGCTGTCCATGTTTTTTGCACGCGTTTTGAGGTTTTTGCAAAAAACATGGACAGCAAAAAAACATCGTGACTTTCGGTTGCGGCTTTGTTAGCTTTTGGTTGAGTATTCTTTAAGGCTAGAGGAGGATTTTATGCAAAAACGAGATTTGCGTGAGTACCAGCAGGATTTGCTATTGAGGGGATTTTGGCTCAAAGTCGTGGTGTTGGTAAGAGAGAGCGGGGGGAGTCAGCATGATTTTTCGGAAAGGATTATCAGTTACGTGTTCTATATTCTCGCGACAGTGCAAGAGAGTGGAATTGATGAGGCGATGGATGATTTGAAACATCTGGATGATTCTAGGTTATGTGCGGTTTTTTATTCATTTCTCGGCGAGATCAAGGAGTTTATGAGAACTCCCGAGGAAGGGGCCTTTCTGGTATGCAAGGTGGCGCACAAAGCATTTGGCCAAGTAGCCGACTATTATATGAAGGGCTTTGGCGAGCAAGTGCAAGAGCAAACAAAACTTTACAATGGATTGGCCACTGACCAGGCGCCGGAAGATGAAGTTGCAGATGCTTACAAAAAAGGCGCCGAACTGAAATTGAGAGAAGAGGCCGAAGAGGGCCTAACTGGACTTTAATCCAGGCAAGTGCAACAGGCAGGGCTGGAGCGATCCGGCCCTGTTTTTTTAGTTTTATTTATTATTTTTTTAGTTCATTCGCTACCTTGCCTGCGATTTTTATATTTGGGGTCAGTGTTGGCGCGCCTTCGTCCCATGAGGCCGGGCAGACTTTGCCCGGATTTTTGCGCACGAAATCTAGTGCCTTTAGTTTACGAAGAATCTCTGACGCGTTTCTGCCGATATCATCTGAAACAATATCCGCGGCCCGAAGCACGCCATCAGGATCCACGATAAAGGCGGCGCGCTGCGCTTTGCCTGAATCTTCGTATAAAATTCCGAGCTCGCGGGAAAAATTTCCGGTGTGATCTGATGCGAGCGGATATTTTAATCCGTGCAAAAGTTCTTCCATTTGAATCCATCCGCGATGAGTATGGGCGGTGTCTGTTGAAACTCCAACTACTTCCGCGTTTAATTTTTTAAAATCTTCATAACGGTTATTTACGTCAACAAGTTCAGTCGGGCAGACAAACGTAAAATCAGCAGGGTAGAAAATCAATACGTACCAGCGGCCTTTAAATTTATCGCTTGAAATATTTTCGATTTCCTCGGTCTTGGGATTGTAGGCTTCCAAGGAAAATTCCGGAAATTTTGAGTCTATTTTAAACATGTTTTTTGGTTAGTTGTTAAAATTTATCGCTTTTGTAAATTACGAAACTCTTTTCTCGGCGCACATTATAGTGTCGAATGACATTTATAATCCATTATACATAGGCTAAGTTTTTGCCAAAAGGCCGATTTTAAAGAGGGGCGCCGGCTTGGTGATTCCAAGCCGGCGGTTAAAATTGATTATATCCCCAAATTTCTCCGACAAGATCGCCATTTCTTATGTCGTCCAGAATAGCCTGGAAAGTTGCAGACGATACATCTCCATCGTACCCCTCAAACCAGCTGAAAGTTCGCTTTGGCGCTTCATCTTTGCCGTAAACCATAAAGGCGAGAGAAGCGACTCCGCAAATTGTGCCAAAGGCCCTTTTATATCTTCTTCTGCCTTGAGTGATGAACTTCATGAGCGAGATGTCTCGCTCTTGTTCAAACCACTCCGAGTTGGCCTCGCAAAGAGTTTTGTATGACTTGAACATCAGCAGGCGGAAGATCTCTCGGGTTTTGTATGGAAGAAAAATCGCGCGTTTTGCCGGGTTGAGCGCTATGCCGGTTACGTTGAGTGGTTTGTCGCGCACGTCCCAGTTCGCGACTTTTTCTTCTTTGATTTTGAATCCGTGCTTCTCCACGATCATGCGGAGCATTTTTTGCTTTTTTTGGGGCACGCGGCTATCTAGGGAGGTGACAGAAATGTCATCGACGTATCTTGTTAAAGGAAGGCGTGGGTCTGCGAATTCCTCTTCAAGATCACGATCAAGTTCGCGGCAGGCGAGGTTGAATAGAAGCGGAGAGGTCGGCGCGCCCTGCGGCAAAGAGCCTCTTAGTTGCGAAAGCTCGGTTAAAATTTCTGCCGCATTCTCGTCGTGCAGAATGTCTTGATAGATTTCCTTGATGCGTCCCGTTTTTATGGACGGGAACGCTCCTTGCAAATCGATCAAGTGTATTGATTGGGGTTCTCTCCACGGGATTGTGATGTAGCTGGGATTTGGTACGACATCGGCCGGCACTCCGAGGTGCGCGTACGCGTTTGACACGATGCTTCTCTCGAGCGTGGAGTGGCAGATTTTTGAAGGAGTAAAATCTTTCAGAAGGATTTTTTTGTAAATCATCCTTTGGACGAATTTTAAATCGTCATGCGGAGCGTCGATCGGCCTTTTGCCGCCGGACTTTTTTTCCATAATAAACCGCCGATATCCTGTTTTAGGATCTCTTGCAAGCTCAAGCGCTCGCTCAAGATCAATTGCATTACTTAGGCCGATGACGTTATACATAGATTTTTGCACTATAGCTTTCAGAATGGATCCGATGTTCTCGAATTCTTTCACGAGCGTTGCCTCCTTTCGGAAAATTTGGGTTTGGAATGTTAAGGTTCGGATTTAAAAAGTTCAGGGGCACCTTCGTTGTAACGAAAGCGCCCCTTTTACAGGTCAGTGGCCGGGTACAAAACAATGACGGGCCGAAAAAATTTTTTGCGTTTTTCGGTGGCCAAAATGACGAAAGCGCTGAGCAGCTGGGAGATAAAACTCATCTCCGCGCGCGAAAATCAGGTAGGGCTTAAGACGGCGTGCCCTAACAACCGGTCCCGAAGTGGAAGAAAAGAACAAAGAGAATCTCCGGAACATCCACGGTCGCGTGCATGACGCGCCTGACTTTAGCTACCCCGAACGGAAATCCGTAAAGGGTTCGCTTCCTTTTTCAAGGGCGAATTCTTTCGAAATTTATTTAAGACCTGTACATTATTAAAGTAGGGGTGCGCGCGATTATTGTTAATCCGAGCCCTTAATTTTATGTGGTAAAATTAAGGCATGGCGCGAAGAAGAAAGGGCAAGAAAGTATTGATTTTGATTTTAATTCTGCTTGCTACGGGCTTATTCTATGTGAATTTTAAAAAGGAGATTTTTTCTTATCTGACCAATATTTTTTCCGCTGAGAAAAAAGATATAAACAACAACGCCGAAAATAAGCCGAAGCTAACGGGAATGACCGAAAAAGAATTAGTAAAAAATGTCGAGGAGACTGATATTCGGAAAAAGGAAATTGATTTTAACGGCGATGGGAAAAAAGAAATTTTTATTACGACTTTTGCTAATTCTGGCGCGAAGGCCGCTATTGGGAATAAAGACGGCAATCTTTTGACTCCGGTTTTTAATTTTGACGTACGCGCTTTTCCCGAAATTGAATTTAAAATCGAAGATGTTCCGGAAATTTCAGAAATCAAGGATTTAAACGGTGATGGCTTAGATGAATTTATTTTGGATCTGAAAAGTTACGGGGCATACTCGAATCTTTTTGGAATTATTGAAGTTAATGATTCCAAATTTTCGTGGGCCATGATAAAGACCATGGAAGGAAAAATTTTGCCGGCGATTTTTTATGACGGAGCTTCGGTGCGAAATGCGAATATTTTCAGGATTTATGAAGACGGCTCGAAAAAGGCGATTGTCTATATTGCGGGAAATTCAAGCGACGGCGAGAACTGGTTTTGGGAAGGGGAAGTTTATTCTTGGAGCGGTGGAGAGTATAAATATGACGTGGCGCTTACAAGAAAAATTCTCTCCGAACAGCCGAGAAAAATGATAAATGGCGAGCCGGTTTTTTAATATACCGTAATCACGAAACTCTTTCTCGGCGCACACTTTGGAGAGCACAGCATAAAATTCTGCTGAATTTTTGCCTCATGCTCGCGCCAGACCGCGCTGCGCAAGTCTCTCCAAAATATGCGCCATCGGCGAGTTTCGTAATTTAAAGTGATATATTATATTGCCCCTCTTTTTTTTATCCTAAATTTCAGTATGATTATATAGTGGCGGAGGATGGAAACAACAAAAATATAATGCCGACTATTGTGGTGGTTTTTGGAGCTACCGGAGATTTAATGACTAAGAAAATAGTTCCGGCGCTTTATCATTTATACAAAGACAAAAAACTTCCGGAGCATTTTAAGATCATCGGGTTTTCAAGGCGTAATTTGAATGATGAAGAATTTCGCGCGCATGTCAGGAATATTTTGGATGCGCATGTTTTGGAGGAGAGAAATACGCTGGCGGGCTTCATTAATCTTTTTCATTTTGAGAAGGGGCACTTTGATGACGATAGTGCTTATAAAAAATTGGCGGATAAATTGCTTCTGACTGATCAGGAATGGAAATTTTGCACGAATAAGATTTTTTATTTGGCGGTCTCTCCGGATTTTTATGAGTCAATCGCGTCCAGACTTTCTTCGTCCGGGCTTACGATCCCGTGCAGTCCTGAAGAAGGATTTACCAGAGTTGTGGTTGAAAAGCCTTTTGGCAAAGACGCGAAGACCGCGAAAAACCTTGAAAAAATGCTTTCAAAACTTTTTAGGGAGGAGCAAATTTACAGAATTGACCATTATCTCGCGAAAGAAATGCTTCAGAATATTCTAGCGTTTCGTTTTTCAAACGGCGTTTTTGAAAAAAGCTGGTCAGGCGAATCAATCGAATCGGTGGAAATAAAATTACTTGAAGAAAAAGGCGCTGAAGGCAGGGGCACTTTTTACGAAGGAGTGGGCGCTTTTCGCGATGTGGGACAAAATCACCTTTTGCAGATGGCGGCACTCATAGCCATGGAGCATCCCATGAGTTTTAGTCCTGAAACAATTAGAAACTCAAGGGCGCAAATTTTGGCAACATTACGCGAGCCCACTCTTGAAGAAGTAAAGAATACTACTTACAGGTCGCAATATAGAAGCTACCGGGCGATACCCGGAGTGAAAGAAGACTCGATGGTCGAGACTTACTTTAAATCGGTTCTTTATTTTGATGCGCCGAAATGGGAAGGCGTTCCGTTTATTTTGGAGGCCGGAAAAAGAATCGGCGAGAATAGAAAAGAAATTATTGTAACTTTCCGTCATCCCGCGCCTTGCCTTTGTCCGCTTGATATTAAGGAGCATTATAAAAACCGCGTAATTTTTTCACTTGAGCCAGAAGAGGGAATTGTTGTTAATCTCTGGCTTAAAAGAGCGGGATTGAAAATGGAAATGGAGCAGAAAAGTTTCAAACTGCCGTTTCGCGATCAAACCGGACGCATGCAGTATGTTGAAGAATATTTGAAATTACTTTATGACTGTCTTTTGGGGGATCAGACACTTTTTGTATCAACTGATGAAATAATGCCGATGTGGCGTTATACCGATCCGATTGTACGCGCGTGGGAGAAAGATCTTGTGCCTATACGTTTTTATCAGCCGGATACTAATGAGCCAGTTATTGCTTCCAATTATATTGAAGAGCGGTTGCTTGAAAATCCTTATCCTGATTTTAAAAAAGAGATTGGCGTGATCGGTCTTGGAAAAATGGGCAAAAATATCGCAGATCGCTTAAAAGAAAAAGGCTGGAATGTAGTCGGGGTTGATAAAGGATTTAATGTCGAAGATTTTCTTTCTAAATTACCGTCGCCCAGAATTATCTGGCTGATGGTGCCAGCAGGGGGTGCCGTTGACGAGACGATAAATTTGCTTCTGCCAAATCTTTCAAAAGGCGATTTTGTAATAGACGGCGGCAATTCGTTTTACAAAGATACGATTAGGCGCGCTAAAGTTTTAACCAAAAAAGGGATCAGGTTCGCCGACGCCGGGGTTTCGGGAGGGCCAGGAGGGGCGAGGTTCGGCGCTTCTATTATGGCTGGCGGAAATAAAAAAGATTTTACGGCGCTTCGCCCGCTTTTTGAAGATCTCGCGGTGCAGGGCGGGGTTGAATTTTTTGAAGGAGCCGGAGCGGGACATTTTGTAAAAATGATTCATAACGGGATTGAATACGGCATGATGCAGGCGCTTGCGGAGGGATTCGCGATTTTAAAAAAATCAAAATTCAAATTTGATTTAAGCCGCGTAGCTGAAATTTATAATCACGGATCGGTAATTGAGTCGCGGCTTGTAGGGTGGCTACGAAACGGACTTGAAATATACGGAGATGATTTTAAGAGTGTATCGGGGAAGGTCGCGCTTACAGGAGAGGGAGAGTGGACGGTGAAAACTGCGAAAGAGCTTGGGGTCTTAGCAAGGATAATAGAAGGCGCTTTGAAATTCAGAAAAGAATCCCAGAAAAAACCTTCATATACAGGAAAGGTTCTTTCCGCTTTAAGAAACCAATTCGGCGGGCATAGCGCAAAATAACAAAAGTTTTAGTTATTTGCTTTTCTGGCCCAAAATGAAATTATATAGGTATGGCGGCAGGGGAAAATGATGCTAAAATTCCCTCCGGCTTTATCCTTGTAAATAAGCCCCCCGGACCTACTTCGCATGATGTAGTGGACGAACTTCGCGCTATCACGGGAATTTCGCAGATCGGACATGCGGGGACGCTTGATCCCCTGGCCGAAGGTCTTTTGATAATTTTAATCGGTCAGTATACAAAAGAGGCTCAAAATTTCGTTAAACTTTCAAAAGCATATCGCGCGGTTTTGCGGCTTGGCTTTGAATCAAACACGCACGATATTGACGGCGAAATAATACAGAGAAAAGAATTTACAATTCCCATCAGGGAAGATGTTGAAATTGTTTTGGAAAAATTTAGAGGAGAAATTTCGCAAGTGCCTCCGCAGTTTTCGGCAATTAAGGTAAAGGGCAAGAAAGCTTATAAATCCGCGAGAAGCGGGGAGGAGGTCAAGCTTGAGGCGAGAATTGCGACTATTTCAAATTTAGAGACTATTTGGTATAAATTTCCTATTTTAACTTTGGACATAGCGTGTTCCTCGGGTACATATATAAGATCTCTCGCGCGGGATATTGGAGATGCCATTCAAACCGGCGCGGTCGTATCCGCGCTTAGAAGAACTGCGGTTGGAAATTACTCATTAACTGGCGCCAGCGATTTGAAATCAATTAATTTAAAAAATTGGCAGAAGCTATTAAGGGTAAAGAGCGATCAAATAAAGAGCAATTAAATAATTAAATATGAAAAACGTAAACAGCCACTTAGGTGTCGGACACCTAAGTGGCGCAACGAAGACTGTGTTTACTGGGAAAAATCTTGCTTCCGAGAGCATGGAATTAAAGAAAATACGCGCGGAGGAAGTTTTAAAAAGACTTTTAACAAGGTTCCCGGATGCAAAAATTGCTCTTAAATATGGAAATCCCATACAGCTCGCGGTGGCGGTTATGTTGTCGGCGCAGTGTACGGACAAAAAAGTAAATGAAGTAACGGAGGTACTTTTTAAAAAATATAAAACCGTGAATGATTTCGCGGCGGCTAAGCAGAAGGTTTTAGAAAAAGAAATCAAATCAACCGGGTTTTACCGCGTGAAAGCCAAAAATATTATTGCCGCGGCAAAATCCATCAGAATAAAATTTAACGGAAAGCTTCCGCAAACAATGGAGGAGATGACAATGCTTCCCGGCATTGCCCGAAAAAGCGCCAATATAATTTTGGGAAATGTTTACGGTGTGGTGGAGGGGATCGCGGTTGATACGCACGTTATGCGTATTTCGCAAAGATTGGGTCTTACAAAATTTTCAGAACCGGTAAAAATTGAGCGCGATCTTATGGATCTTTTTCCGAAAGATAAATGGTTCAAGTTGACGTATTTGATAATCGAACATGGCCGGAATATTTGCGAAGCCAAAAAGCCAAAATGCAGTATGTGTCCGCTGAATAATATTTGTCCTTCTGCTTTTAATTTGTCGAATTGGCAGTAGGTGCAGATTTGGTTACCTAAAATTATGAAACTCTTTCTCGGCGCACATTTTGGAGAGCCCAGCATAAAATTCTGCTGAATTTTTACCTCATGCTCGCGCCGTCGCGCTGCGCAAGTCTCTCCAAAACATGCGCCTTCGACAAGTTTCGTAATTTATAGTTAGGAAAAACTGTGGAAAACTTGTTAATATAATCTTGATAAACTCCGTAAAACTCTGGCGATATGCATACTAATAATGCTATAAAAGCGTATGGCTTTATATGTAGTGCCTACCCCCATTGGAAATCTTAAAGACGTGTCTTTTCGCGCGCTTGAAGTCTTGAAAAACGTTGATTTGATTTTGGCTGAAGACACGCGCGTAACAAAAAAACTTTTATCGCATTATGGGATTTCAAAGCCGTTGATACGTTTTGATGAAAGAGAGGAGTATCGCAATTCGGACAAAGTTTTAAATTTGCTTTTAGAGGGGAAAAATTTGGCTCTGGTTTCGGACGCCGGAACTCCGGGAATATCAGATCCGGGGGCCAAGCTCGTCAGTTTTTTAGTTAGCAAGTTTAAAAGTACCGAACTACAAAACTTCGAAACTAGTAAACTTATAAACATCATACCAATTCCCGGGCCTTCCGCAATATCAACGATGATCTCGGCAAGCGACATAAATTTATCTGAATTTGTTTTTTTAGGTTTTCCCCCGCATAAAAAAGGGAGAATGACTTTTTTTAAAAAAGTCGCTTCAAGCGATTTGCCGGTGATTTTATTTGAATCGCCTCATCGGATTGAGAAAACCTTAAAAGAACTTTTTTCCGCCTGCAAAGATAGGCGAGTTAATGTCGGGCGGGAACTTACGAAAATTTATGAGGAGATCTGGCGGGGAAATCTTTCCGGGGCAGCGGATTATTTTCAAGGACAGCATAAAAAGGGCGAATTTGTAATTGTGGTTGATATAAAATGATTCATCGTTTTTTTATTGAGGAAAAACTGGAAGGCAGAGAGGATTTTTTATTGCCGAAAGAAATCCAGCATCAGCTGAAAAACGTTTTGCGCTCAAAGAGCGGGGAGAAAATAATTTTATTCGACGGCTCGGGATATGATTTTATTTCCGAATTTGACGGCAAGGGAGGAGCCAAAATAATCGAACGCGCGTTTAATCGTTCGGAACCAGACAGGAAAATTTTTCTTTTTCAGTCGTTCTTGAAAAAAGATAAAATGGAGTGGGTTTTCGGGAAAGGAACGGAGCTTGGGATTTTTGAATTTGTGCCGGTTTTGTCGGAGCGTTCTATTAAAAAAGATTTTAATAAAGAGAGGTCGCGAAAGATAATTAAAGAGGCGGCTGAACAATCTGGCAGATCAATTTTGCCGAATATTCAAAATGTTCTTGATTTTAAAAAAGCACTTGAATTTGTGCGCGGGGCGAGAATGACGGGCGTTATCGCGGATATTAATTCAAAAAGACATATTTCAGAAACAGTGAAAGATCAAGCAATCGCGCTTTTTGTCGGTCCTGAAGGCGGATGGACGGAAGAAGAAATTTCCGAAGCAAAAGAGTCCGGTTTTAAAGCCGTAAATCTTGGAAGGACTACACTTAGAGCGGAGACCGCCGCAATCGTCGCAAGCGTATTTCTCCTCGCATGAGTGCATGAGTGATTGTAATAGTGCGCTATAGCGTACGATTACAATCGTAAAAAAAGCGGTAAAAAAATTCAAGGTGAGAGCGGAGCCCTCACCTTGTGTGTTGTGTTTTGTATATTTTTACTTGCAGCAGACCGAGCGGTTAAACGGCTCAGACTTTTGCCGCAGTGTCCTTGTTTTCTTCCGTCAGTTTTTTTAGGTTGAGCTCGTCCGCAAGGACCTCAAAGCCTACGATGCTCCTCGGCTTGCTTTTCGATTCGTCGTGGGCGATCTCAAATGAAAAACCGTAATCGTTTCTCTGGCCTGGATATTCGAACCGATGTGGGGTGCAAAAGTTGATTGCGACTCGCTCGTAGTCCAGTTGTCTATGCCCCCAGAATTGTCATGCAGTAATTGATCCCCTGTAGCCGTTGTTGATGTACGTCGTTGCAATATCTTTGACTGTTTTCATGGGGATATATCTGGCAGGGCGCACTGTGAAAAGAATGAAATCGGGTAATGGGTTTTTTATAAATTCCGCGAGAAGTTTAGGGTTCCCATTCCCGATCATTCCTCTTTCAGAGGCTGTGGCTACTGTTGCTTCGTCTCCGGAGATCTGAAATCCCACATTTCTTGGCATGATCCGCATATCGCGGACGAATGGCGCCGCTTCAATAATTCCTTCAAAGACGGTCCAATCATCCGGAATTGCTTTTACTAAAGCAGTTACAATTCCAAGCCACGGCTTATCAAGCAGGTCTCGATCTATAACAAAGAGCTTTTTCATGTTTCTCTCCTTTAACTTTTATTTAACGCCACCATATCACTCTAAGGGTGAAAATTGCAATTGCAATGATTGATTTGACAGATATATGCCTATCTTGCTATCTTTTTTAAAAGGCCGCAGAAAGCAGGCGAGAATACTGTAAGTCCTGCTAAGGCGATAAGCGGCTTTTCGGCCGCGTTTTTTTATTCATTAGGCTGCGTGAATGTTTCAAGTTGCGCGTTTCAAATTTTAAGATAATGCCTCAAACAAAACAAAAAAAATCAGAATTAATCGAAGAATTAAAGAAACTTTTTGATAAAGCTTCGATTTTGGTTTTTGTGAATTTTCACGGATTGTCAGTTGCGAAAGAACGGAAATTGAGAAAAGTTTTCAGACTGTCTGAAATTAAATATAAAGTTTCAAAAAAAACTTTGCTTAAGAGAGTGCTTGATGCGGTGGGTTTTACGGATGTTCCGAAGCTCGAAGGGGAGGTAGGTGTTGCGGCCGGATACGGCGAGACAATTTTGCCTCCGCAGGTTATCGCTAAATTTATTAAGGAAGAAAAGGAAGGATTAAGGATTATCGGTGGCGTTTATGAATCAAAATATGTAGATGACGGCGTTATAAAACGCTTGGCGTCAATTCCGACAAAGGAAGTTTTGCTTACCCAGCTTGCGTTTATTCTTTCCCAGCCGATGGCAGGATTGGCGCGCGCGTTTAATGAGGTTTCAAAAAAAATGGAAACAAAGTAGGTCGAACTATAAACTAAAAACTATTAACTATAAACTATTCATATGGCAGATTTAGAAAAAATAGTCGAAGAAGTTTCAAAGCTTACCGCGCTTGAACTTTCCGATCTTGTAAAAAAAATTGAGGAAAAGTTCGGTGTCTCTGCCGCGATGCCGGTCATGGCGGCGGCAGGGAATGGCGGAGGTGATGCCGAGGCTGAAGAGAAAACAAGCTTCAACGTGGAGTTGAAAAGCGCCGGAGCGCAGAAGATTCAGGTGATCAAAGTTTTGCGTGAAATTTTGGGTCTTGGTCTTAAAGAAGCAAAAGACCTGGCTGACGCGGCGCCGAAAATGGTTAAAGAGGGCATGGATAAAGCTGGCGCTGAAGATCTCAAAGTAAAGCTTGAGGCGGCAGGCGGAGTGGTAGAAATTAAGTAAAAAACAATCAAACTTGAATCATAAAGCATGAAGCAGTAATCTGAATGGAGTCAGATGTTAAAGGCTTCATGTTTTATCCCGTTAGAAATAATACCACGCCGTTTGTGGCGTGGGTTGTCTGTTGGATTCAATTCCAGCGGGGATTCAAATACCCTGCGGGAATTTCTAACGGGATTTATGTTTTAGGCACTATGGAAATCTTGGAAAAATTGCTTGGTTCCAATTATCGCGCTAAAATCATGCGTTTTTTTCTAATGAACCCTGGCGAGGTTTTTACGCTTGAACAGGTTTCCAAATCGTCTAAAGTACTAAAAAGTCGTTTAAAAAAGGAAATAAATCTGCTTATGTCGGCTGGTTTTATAAAAAAGGGGATACATGAGACGCATATAATTATAAAGAAGCAAAAAAAAATCAAGAAGAGAAAAGAGCCCGGTTTTGTCTTAAATGCCCTTTTTCCATATGTGAGAGAATTCAGGGCTTTAGTGGTTGATGCGGCTCCTGTTTCAAGAGAGCTTATTATTAAAAGATTTAAGCGTCTTGGAAGGGGTCTTAAGTTGGCACTCCTGTCCGGAGTTTTTGTGGGAAAGGCGGAAGTGAATGTTCCGGATATTCTTGTTGTCGGCGATAATTTAAAAAAGGGGCCGGTTGAAAAAATCTTGGGAAGCATTGAATCGGAAATTGGGAAAGAGCTTAATTATGTTCTGATGTCTACGGAGGAATTTAAATACAGGCGCGGAATGTATGACAGGTTTATTCTGGATATTCTGGAATCGGATCATGACGCTTTGGTAGATACTTTGGGGAGTTAATGGGCGTGTAGCTCAGCTGGTTAGAGCGTTCCGTTCACATCGGAAAGGTCCCCCGTTCGAATCGGGGCACGCCCACAGCCAGCCGTACACAATAACTTGAGATTTAATGGACTATAATGAAAGCATATGTTGCTGTCCTGGTTATTTTACGCGCTCTCGGGCTATTTTTTGCATGGACTCGCATCAGTTGGCGATAAAATTATATTAAAAAAAATTATTCCGCATCCCGCGAGTTACGCGTTTTGGCAAGGAGTATTGAGTTTGGGCGCGCTTCTTCTTATCCCTTTCGGTTTTTATTTGCTGGATCCGATCAAGGCCGCGCTTTGTTTTCTGGCGGGAGCTTTATTTATTTGGGGTCTTTTTAGTTTTTTCTGGGCGGTTCGAAGGAGCGATGTTTCGAGGGTGTCTCCGATTGTCCTTTCGCTTACGCCGCTTTTTCTTTTTATCGCCGAAAAATTTATTTTAAATTTGCAATTCAGCAATAAGGAACTGTTTGCCGCCGGTCTTTTAATCGCCGGTTCTTTACTGTTATCTGCCGATTTTATCGAGGAAAAACGTTTTTTCTCGCATAAGATTTTTTTAGCGTCAGTGATCGCGGCAGTTTTTATGGCGGCTTCGCTTTTTTTGATGAAAAGCCTTTTTTTAAGCGGAGATTTTATTAATGTTTATATCTGGTCAAGAATCGGATTTTTTCTTGGCTCATTAATCTTTTTTATACTGCCTTCGTGGAGAGGCGAAATATTTACGTCTTTTTCACAATTAAAAAAGCCGAGCGGAGGGATCTATTTAATTTTAAATAAATTACTGGGAGCGTTCGGTGCGCTCGCCATATATTTTGCCATATCTAAAAATACCGCGGCTTTGGTTTCCGCGCTTCAAGGATTTCAATTCGCGATTGTTTTTATTTTAGTTTTTCTGTTTTCATTTTTTTGGCCGAAAATTATCAAAGAATCTTTTACGTCAAGAGAGCTTGCCGAGAAATTGTGCGGGATTTTATTGGTTTCAGCCGGACTTTATTATTTGTCATTTTTGTAAATGAGAAGAGCTTTTAAATTTTTGTTTTGGGCTCTTAAGGTTTTTTTGAAAATTTTAATTTTACTGATTATTGTTATTGCCCTGGCGGGATGGTGGGGGCTTAAGAAGGTAGGCGTAAAGGAGCCAAAGTTATTCGGCGTAACTTATTCGGCAAGAAACGCTGAAGACTTTGGCATGTCCCGTACGAGCGTTTTTACGGAAATTTTGGATGATTTGAAAGTTCGACATATACGACTGCCTGTATATTGGACTGAAGTTGAAAAAGAAAATGATAAGTATGATTTTAGTGAAATCGATTGGCAGCTTCGGGAAGCGGAAAAGCGTGGCGCAGAGATAATTTTGGCCGTTGGAAGAAAGTTGCCGCGCTGGCCGGAATGTTTTGTGCCTGAATGGGTTAGCGCGAAAAAGGACAGGAATTTTGAGGAGACGGAACTTTTTGATTACATTGAGACAACGGTCGAGAGGTATAAAAATAATCCAGCTCTTAAAATTTGGCAGGTTGAGAATGAGCCATTTCTTCCTTTTGGGAGGGAATGTTCGCTTTTTGGAGATAAAGTTTTGGAAAGAGAAATAGCCATTGTGAAAAAAATCGACGGGGCGCATCCCGTTTTAATTACAGATTCAGGGGAGCTTTCTTTTTGGGTGCGCGCGGCAAAACGTTCGGATATTTTCGGGACAACCATGTATAGGGAAATATGGAATGAGTACTTGGGATTTTTTACATATCCTTTGCCTCCGCAGTTCTTTCGCGCGAAACTCGCTCTAACGGAACTTTTCGCGGGCAAGCGTCCGGCGATTGTTTCGGAGTTGCAGGCTGAGCCTTGGCAGAAAAAGCAGTCGTATGAGCTTTCACCTGAAGACACTTTGTCGGTTTTTGATTTAAATCAGTTTAAGGATCATATTATTTACGCGAAAAATTCAGGCTTTGATGAGTTTTATTTATGGGGAGTAGAATGGTGGTATTGGCTAAAAATTAATGGACATCCGGAAATATGGAACGAAGCAAAAAATTTGTTTTAGGAATAGATGTCGGCGGATCGAAGATAAGAGGTGTTTTGCATAACGGTAAAAAAGCTCTTCGTTTTTTGGAAATATCAACGCCGAAGACAAAAAAACAATTCGAAAAATCCATCCGTAAAATTTCTGTTCAACTGGCGGCGGGCGACGAAATAAATTACATCGGTATTGCGGTTGCCGGAGTTGTCGAAGGAATGATAATTAATGAAAGCCCGAATATTAAATATCTAAAAAATTTTGATTTCAAAAAGTTAAAACTCGCGCAAAATATTAAAGTTGATAATGACGCGAGAGCCTTTTTAAAAGCCGAAACTGTCCGACACCGAGTGTCGGACAGGGTGCTGGGAATAACAGTTGGAACGGGGATAGGCCGGGCTTTTTCTGTGAATGGAAAAATTAAAAAAATTAAACGACTTGAATATCCGGAGAAATGGGAGTGGGAGTATCAGAAAATACGGGATCAAAAAAATAATGCCGGGCTTGCTAATTTTCTCGGGATAAAATTATCACCGATTATTAAAAAATATAAACCGGGAGTCGTGGTGCTCGGAGGCGGAGTCATGGAGAGAAAAAAATTCTTCGAAAAAATGGAAAAACGCCTGCCTACCTGCGCTGGCAAGCCGATTAAGGTGATGTGTGCGCGCTTACACAATAAAGCCGGAGCTTACGGCGCTGCGATGTTATGGAGATAAGGCACGAATATGTTTCTTGATATAGGTGTCGGAATACTTTCTTCAATCTTCATAAGCTGGTTTTTCAATTTGCCTTTGACTTTTTTGCTGATTATAGGGGGAATTGTTTTCGCGCTTTTAATGGATGTGGATTTTCTATTTTATGTATTTCAAGGCAAGGAAGTGTATCGGCATCGGGATTTATTTCATTATCCTTTGATATATTTGCCGCTTGGAACAGTATTATTGTATTTTTTTGTCGGAATCTCATGGGCGGCATTATTTTTTCTTGCTTCGCTTTCTCATTTTTTGCATGATAGTATTGGGCTTGGTTTCGGCGTCCAATGGTTATGGCCATTTTCGCGGGATCGTTACACATTTTTTTATTTATTTCAACCGCATTCGCGTGCCCAATTGCCGTTTAAATTTATATATATTTGGCGCGCGGGTCAATTTGATGAAATTAATAAAAAGTTAGGGGATCCAGATTGGTTTAAAAATATTTATTTGAATTGGCATCCGTTTGCAGTTATTGAATATCTTGTATTTATTATTTCTATAGTTGCGCTGTATTTTTATGTTGGAAAATAAATTTCCAAAAGGTTTCCTCTGGGGAAGTGCGACCTCTGCCCACCAAGTGGAAGGAAATAATCACAATGACTGGTCGGAGTGGGAAAAATCACGACAAAGGGTTTCTTATTTAAAATCTATGGGTCGAAATCCGGATGAATTTATTTCCGGTAGAACTTGCGATCATTACAATCGCTTTCGCGCGGATTTTGATATCGCGAAGTCCCTCGGGCACAACGCTCATCGTTTTTCTATTGAGTGGTCGCGAATAGAGCCGGAAGAAGGAAAATTCAACGAAAAAGAAATAGAGCATTATCGCGATGTTATTAAAGCGCTCCGCGAGCGCGGCCTTGAGCCGTTTATAACACTTTGGCATTGGACTATTCCTTTATGGGTAAGAGATAAAGGAGGGGTTGAGAGTAAAGAATTTCCTAAATTTTTTGCTAGATTTTCAAAAAAAATGGCTGAAGATTTTCCTGAAGTAAAGTATTGGATGACTTTGAATGAGCCCACTTCAGTAATAGCCAATTCTTATTTTCGCGGTCTCTGGCCGCCGCAGAAGAAAAGTATTTATTCAGTGATCCGAGTTTATAATGTTTTAGCAAAAGCTCATAAAATGGCCTATTTTGCGATTCACGAAATTAATCCCGAAGCTCAAGTCGGATTTGGTAATCTCATGATCGATCTAGAGCCATTTTCTCTAAATCTTCTCGATATTTTTGCTTCTAAATTCAGAGATTATTGGTCAAATATATATTTTTTAAAACTTGTTGGAGATTTAAATGATTATTATGCGTTGCAATATTATTTTCATTTAAAAATTTCTTTTCCGCAGAGAGTCAGAAATGAAAATCAAAAAATAAGCGATATGGGATGGGAAATTTATCCAAAGGGCATTTATAATCTTCTGAAAAGACTTGGAAAATTAAAAAAGCCGATTTTTATAACTGAAAATGGCATTGCCGATAATATAGATAAAAACAGAGCGCAGTTTATAGAAGAGCATTTAAAATGGATTAGTAAAGCGGGTGAAGAAGGTGTCGATATCCGCGGATATTTTTACTGGTCGCTTATGGACAATTTTGAATGGGAAAGCGGCTTTGGGCCGCGTTTTGGGCTTGTCGAGATTGATTATAAAACGCTCGAACGCAAGATTCGTCCGAGCGCATTAGCTTACAAAAAAATTATCGAATCACAAAAAGGCTGATTCAATCTTTTTCTTCGAGCAGTCTTTGTAATTCGTCGGTTTTCTTTTGAAGCTCTTCAAGTTTTTTCCAGTTTTCGCTGTCGTTATTTTCATTTTTATTATCCGCATTATCGTTTTGATCGCTTTTTCCCTCGTTCCAGTGCTGGCCGTCTTCATCAGTCGAACTTGCCGCGTCTAAGCTAATTTTCAAATTGAGATTCTCTCTGGCAAATATAAAAACCTTTGCTTCCGAAGTTATTTTTTGAGCTTTCTGGAAATTTTTAAGAGAATTGGGGAAATTGCCTGAATTTAAATCCGTCTGCCCCTGATTTATTAATTTTGAAGAGGATTCAATTCTATTTTTAATGTTATTCTTGTTTAAATCGTCAAGATTCGGCTCGATTTTGACAAAAGTATTTTTTAATTCTTCAAGACGCGTCGAAGCCTCTTTTAATTGAGACGCCGCGACTTCTTTCGCGCGTGAAGATATTTTTTTCTCACTTTCTACGCGTCTTTCAGATGCCTCTTTAGCTTGGCCGCGTATTTTTTCTATTAGAGGTTTTATTTCTTCATTTTTGGCGCTCTCGCCTGAAATAAATGTCAGCACTTTTTCGTGGGCCTGGAGCGAAATTTCAAGCCGCGAACTGATATCCGTGGCTGCTTCTATTTTCGAATCAGCTTCGAGATTTGAAATTCTGGATTTCGCATTGTTTATTTCTACGTCGAGTCTTTTTTCAAGAATCGCTCGTGATTCTGGATTAAGTTCGCCGCGGTTGCTAAGAATTTCAGCCTCCTGGAGTCTCTGCTCGAGTTTTTCAACTTCAAATTTCCCCTTTGCTTCTGGAGAAACCGCTGTTAAAGATTTGGCGCTTTCATTTATATGGATTTTTATCGGATACAAAAGATCTCCCGGCAATGATTTTTCAGCTGCCATTGCTACTCCGCCTCCGGCCAGAATAAAAATAACCAGCAATACCGCCAATGAAGCGGCGTTTAATTTAATGCCGAAAAAACCAGAAAAAATGGATGTTCTATAAAGATCAACATCGTCCATATCCCGAGAAGGAAAAGATTTAATGACGGATTCAATATTGTTTTTAATAAAGATCCGCTCTTCTGGTTTGAGGTGGATTTCGTTCGCCTTTTCGGCGAATTTTTTTATTTTATTATTATTATTATTCATCGTTTGTTAAAAGTTCTTTTAATTTTTTCATGGCCCTGTGGAGCCTGACGGATATTACATTTTCAGAAGTTCCCGAAATCTCCGCTATTTCTTTTGGGCCAAAACCGTCTACGTACCTCCATATTATCAAATCTCTGCTTTCTTTCTCTATTTTGTGAAGCACTCTCAATGCGTTCAGCGCTTCTGATCGAGCTTCAATTTTTTCATGCCCGTTTTCTTTTGGCTCAAAACCGCTTTCCTGTATTTCTTCAAGCCGAAGCATTTTTTTCTTGCGGTATTCGTCGATTATTAAATTGTTGGCGATTCGATATAGAAGGGCTCTTAAATTTTGCACCTCGTTTCCACGAGAAATGTACTCCCATGTGCGGACGAATGTTTCTTGCGCGAGATCCTTTGCAAGCTCTCTGTCGGATATGCGGAAAAAACAATGCCTGAAAATCGCATCTGAAAAAAGGTCGTAGGCTTTAAGGTATTCAGTATCTTCCATTTGTGGTGCCATTGATTAAGACGTTAAGTAAATGTTCCATCTTACATGTGGGAGCGCATTTATCGTTATTTTCCAGACGTTATTTTTATTTTGCTTCATTTTCGCTTATCCACAATACCGTCGGACGTACATTTAATAGATGGTATAATATAAGCATTCTGGCCCAAAGGTCGGCCTCCAGATAATGTTTTTTGGAGCATCGAAAAGGTTTCTCTGCCTACCGACAGGCAGGCTAAGAGTAACTTTTTAGGGCTATTAATTCTTTATTTTAATTTAATATAACAATATATGCCTTTAGTTAATACTTATGGGGCAAAATTGGTTCTGGCGTTTCAGGACCTTTGGATTAGTGTCATTGGATTTGTTCCGCAACTTCTAAGTGCTTTGATTGTGTTTATAGCCGGTTGGCTTATCGCAATCGCCCTTGGAAAAGTGGTGGCGCAGATTGTTCACGCCGCCAAGGTGGACAAAGCCCTTCAGGGTCTTGGCGTGGAGGAGCCGCTTGAAAGAGCAGGAATGAAGCTTGATGTCGGAGCGTTTCTCGGCGGAGTTGTTAAATGGTTTTTTATTGTGGTGTTTTTGATGGTCACTCTGGAAGTCTTGAAGCTTGAACGAGTTAGTGAGTTTTTGGGCAATGTGGTAGTAGCCTACATTCCGCAGGTTTTTGTCGCAACATTGATTCTTGTTGCCGCCGCTCTTCTAGCTGATACAGTGGCAAGAATAGTTACAGGATCCGCTAAAGCCGCTAATTTGCCTTCAGCCGGTTTTCTAGGAGGGGTGGCAAAATGGTCTATCTGGATTTTTGGGATAATGATGGCCATGTCTCAACTAGGAATTGCCGGAGATATCGTAAAAACTCTTCTTACCGGACTGGTCGGCGCACTCGCTCTTGCGACAGGGCTTGCGTTCGGTTTGGGAGGTAAGGATGTTGCCGCGAAATACCTTGAGAGGTTAAGACAAGACATTTCAAACCGTTAAAAATTTGTAAATCAAAAACAGAAATCCCGCGCTTTGGCTCGGGGTTTTTGTTTGTATAAGTCTAACTATTGATTATTATAGTGCGCTATAATAGCGTACGATAGTAATCACAAAATACTAAAAATAAAAAACGCGAAATAAAAAAAGCGGGTCGGATCCTTTCGGTATCCGCCCGCGCGATTGTGTTTGCTTACATACATCAACCAAAGTTTGGCTTTTCGACGCAGCCTGCGGTCTCGTCGATGACTTTGAAGTGTTTGATATGATCGCCAGATAAGAAAATTCTCACCTTCTTGCCGAGCGTTGTTTTGAGCGAGTAGACTGCTTGCTCGACAAATAGATCAACTCTGTCATTGAAGACAACCCGAGTTGTCCTATAAACTATGGGGAAGTTGTGACCGCGTATTCCCACATTTTTCTCTGCGATCATAACGTCGACCACAGTCCCTTCAACCTCCCATTTTTCATCTTCTGATTCTGCGCACCCCGTGATGAAAGCGAGGGCAAGGAAAGCGAGGAATGCTGAGAGTAGCGCTCCGCAGATTTTCGCCGATAATTTAAGGTTCATATTTTCCTCCTATCTAAAATTTCTATCACCGTGAGTATATATAAGAATTTGCCTTATGTCAAGTATTTGTACTAGATGGGTACATAGGTAACACTCGGTGATGCTTGTAATGGAAATTAATTGGGGTTGAATATCCAAGAGATTGATGCGGCCTTCTGAAATTGTATTCAATCAGCCACTCGGTCAGCCTCTGATTGAAGATATCACAATCGGTAGTGTAGTTGCCAAGAGCGATGAACTCTTCCTTGAGCGTGCGGTTGAATCTCTCATCGAAAGGATTGTCGGTCGGTGTTTTGTGACGAGAAAAATAATGAGGAAGATGAAAATGTTCCATGGCATCTCGAAAGTGTTTGGCAAATTCAGATCCATTGTCCGTTTGGATGTTCTCCATCTTTCCTTCCAACAGATAATGCATCCTTCTAAGGAAGTCAGCGGCGTGTTTGGAGTGTTTGGTTTGATACATTCTGGCAAAAGCGATCTTGGAATAGATGTCGATGCCGGTGAGGATGTATCTTCTCATGCCGGCTCTCAGCATCGTGATCCCATCGAGCGCGATGAGAAACCCACTCCTTCCTTGTTTCTGGAGCTCAGTAATGCGGCGTCTCGCTTGATTGTGTCTCCTTCTCGCTCTGCAAAAGATGAAATACAGAGGTGTTACCTATGTATCTCATCTTTTGCAGTATTTGCGCCAATTGTCCACAAAGCCCTTGACTCTCAAAAATGCCTGCCTATAATGGGAAGACAATCTATGTTAACTTTATTTACTAAAACTAAATTTAGAAGCGGATAAATTCACGCGAACTTAGGTTGGCACGATCCGCTTCAAAGGCGGATTTTTCAATTTTTGAAGCCGCTTGCGGCTATCAAAAATTAGAACCCCGCATAAATCTTAGGTAAAATTTCGCAATAATTAAAAATAAAGGCGGAGCCGAGTTCGCAGAAAACGAAAAAAATTCAATTAATCAAGTACGAGATTCTGTGCGGGGTATACCAATTGACTTTCGACGAATGTTTTTAAGTAAAAATATTGGCTGGCAGTTAATGACTGAACTTTAAAAACTTGAAGTATCTGATCCATATATTTCAAGAAGTATATGGATCGTAGAGCACCAAAAAAAGTAAGTAAAAATTAATTAATTAAACCCGCCAAAGGGCGGGTCAAACGATCTAAAGACTTTTAGATCGGAGCGGAAACTAAGAGCGTATGGTGGATGCCTAGGCTTGAAATGACGATGAAGGACGTGGCGTGACTGCGATAAGCGTCGGGGAGGTGTCGAGCAACCTTTGATCCGGCGATTTCCGAATGAGGAAACTCATCCCGAGTCATGTCGGGATACTCCGGTGTAATAACCGCGAGAGTGCACCCAGGGAAGTGAAACATCTCAGTACCTGGAGGAAAAGAAAACAATATTCAGTTTCAAGTTTATAAGTTTATTAGTTCAGAAGTTAAAAACTTTGAAACTTAAGGCCATTTGTGGCCGGAACTTATAAACTTGCTAACTGATTCATTCCCTTAGTAGCGGCGAGCGAAAAGGGATCAGCCCAAACCTTCCGTGCACGGCACAGAGGTTTAAATATTTAAATATTTAAATTTCCGCGCTGTGCGCGGCGGGGGTTGTAAGATTTAGACGCCGGGGCATCAAGCATTTTTTTCGGAAACGTAAAAAAATGCTTGATAGTTCTGGAGGGAGCAAATAAAAATATGAACTGTCTATTTGAACGGCTCTGGAAAGGCCGGCCAAAGAGGGTAATAGCCCCGTAAGAAAAAGATTTCATATGCTCCTTGTCTTTTTTCTTGAGTACTTCGAACAACGAATGGTTCGGAGGAAACAGGGAGAACTACTCTCCCAAGGCTAAATACATTTCAAGACCGATAGTGAACTAGTACCGTGAGGGAAAGGTGAAAAGCAGCCCGGTGAGGGCGATGAAATAGTACCTGAAACCATATGCTTACAAGGAATCGGAGCTTGTGCTTCGCACAGAGTGCGAAGCCGAATTCAAAATTCAAAGATCAAAATTCAAAATTAAGGTGTCGCTGCGCGACGATTTTAAAATCATGAGCAGAGCGAATACCAAAATTTTAATTTCTGCATTTTAAGTTTTGCATTCCGCGCGAAGCGCGAGTGACGGTGTGCCTATTGAAGAATGAGCCAACGAGTTACGGTGTATTGCTTGTTTAATCCGCCTAGGCGGAGAAAGCTTAGGGAAACCGAGTCTGAAAGGGCGAACACAGTTTTTAGTTTTTGGTTTCAGTCGCGCAAGCGACCTTATGGTTTGGGTTTTTTAGTTTCTAGTTTTGGGAAACTTAAACTAATAACTGATAACTAAGACTATGAACCATTAACTAAGAACTGTAGGCAGTACATCATAGACCCGAAGCCAGGTGAGCTACCCTTGACCAGGGCGAATGCCGTCGAAAGACGACAGGAGGCCCGAACCGTTTAGCCGTGCAAAACTATCGGATGAGTTGAGGGTAGGAGTGAAAAGCTAATCGAACCTGGGAATAGCTGGTTCTCTCCGAAATAGCTTTAGGGCTAGCGGCGAAGGTAACGCGTGGAGGTAGAGCACTGGAAGGTGTGTAAAGGGAGAAATCTCGACACACCTATCAAACTCCGAATGCCATGCCGGAAACTTCGCTAGTCAGACTACGGGGGCTAAGCTCCGTCGGTCAAAAGGGAAAGAGCCCGGATCTCAATCTAAGGCCCCTAAATTGTGTCTAAGTGTTAGTGAGGTGGTGAGGTTTTTTTGACAGCGAGGAGGTTGGCTTAGAAGCAGCCATCCTTTAAAAAGTGCGTAACAGCTTACTCGTTAAAAGACCTTGCGCCGCAGATGATCGGGACTAAGACACATGCCGAAGGTGAGGAATTGGTGCTTGAATTTTGGATTAAAATTTGTTCGTTGGAGGTGAATATGTTCTTTGCTGATGAGCAACTCACGCGTTATACGCTCCAGACCAATATTATGGTCATTGTCCAGAGAAAATTTAGAGAGCACGGTATTGGGTGGAGTGAAGTCCCGAGCGATTTACTTCACGAACTTGAGTATACTGCTGGAAGATTTTCCAGGAGTTTCTCGAAGAAACTCGTGAGATCAACTACAAAGGCGCAAAGAAGAAAAAGTGCGCTATCGTGGGGACCATAAGTCTCCCCTCCAAAATTCAAGCACCAATTGGTAGGAGAGCGTTTTAATTGCAGTGAAGTCCACGGTGTGAACCGGGATGGAGCGATTAGAAGTGAGAATGTTGGCACAAGTAACCGCAATTTGGGTGAAATACCCAAACGCCGCAAACCCAAGGTTTCCTTGGCAATGGTTATCAGCCAAGGGTTAGTCGGTCCTAAGGCAATGGCGAGAGCCGCAGCTAATGGACACACGGTTAATATTCCGTGACCGGTGAAAAATGCGATGGGGTGACGAAGGAAAAAAAGTGGAGCGTATTATGGATTTACGTTCGTGGCTCGAGAAGTGGACCGAGGAAAATCCCGGTCCGGGCACTTTAATGTGCAGACTTCGTGTGCAGCGAAAATTTCTAGCTTCGGCTTGGAAAATTTCACAAAAGAGCCTTCCCAGAAAAACCTCTAAGCTTAATTTTTCGCCGACCGTACCGTAAACCGACACAGGTGGGCGAGGCGAGTAGCCTCAGGCGAACGAGTGAGTGCTCCTCAAGGAACTCGGCAAAAAAGCGGTCGTAACTTCGGGATAAGACCTCCCCTTTCTATCGAAAGATGGGCGGGGGCGCAGTGAAAGTACCCCTGGCGACTGTTTAACAAAAACACAGCTCCCTGCGAACTCGTAAGAGGATGTATAGGGGGTGACACCTGACCAATGCGAGAAGGTTAACGATGGCGGTGGTATGAGCACGTAGTTTGTAAGTTTTTAAGTTGAGTAAGTTTTTAAGTTTTTTAACTTATTAACTTTAAGGCGCGAAGCGCTGAAACTTATAACTTGTAACTTGCGTGCTGTGCATGCTGACTGTCCGAAGCCCTCGTCAATGTCGGCCGTAACTATAGAAATTTGTCCGTTGTAGTTACGTTAAAAAATCTTGCTATATGCGGGAAACTCTGGTGAATTCATGGCTACTCTTCACGATCGAGTGGAAGTAACAATGCTATGATGCAGACAATCCGCAGGAAACTTCCTTGGAATTAAATTCCATGAGTGATTGGATAAAAAACATTGATCCAAAATTCGGTTATTATATAGCCGGATTTACAGACGGAGAAGGCAGTTTCAACGTCTCAGTCAAGAAAAGAAAAGATTATGTTGATCAATGGAAAATTACAGCCTGTTTCAATATTTCTCAAAAAGATCGAGTGATTCTAGCAAAAATCAAAGATGTGCTGGGATGCGGGTCTTTGAGAGAAAGACTGGATGGCGTTGTATATTATGAAGTGACCAACTTAAGGTCACTTCAAGAAAAAATTATTCCTTTCTTTGAGCGGTTTGGATTTCTATCCGCCAATAAAAAAAGAAATTTCTCAATCTTCAAAAAAATTGTTGAAGCGATGTGGAAAAATGAGCATCTTACGAAAGATGGCTTGCGAAGAATTCTCCAATTGCGCGAAACTCTTAACGAAGGTCGAGGTAGAAAACGTAAATATCAATTAATAGATGTTTACAAGGAAGACTCCCCAGAGACTATACGCAAGACTTTGATTGATGAATCAGAGAAGATATAGTCCGATCTCATGGGCGACCATGAGCTAACATAAATAAACGGTCCTAAGGTGGAATGCCTGCCTTAGTAAAATCTTGCTATATCGGTGAACATCCCAACGATTCCGAGTGTTGGGACAATACCGAGGGAAGTCGGTGCTAATTTCTGGAAAAAAGAAAGGTGCGACGAGTGCCGCACCTTTTGGCGAAGGAATCGGAGAGACTATTTCAAGAGGGTCCTAATATCAGCCATGTATTTGCTTGCGACGAGGCCAACATCTTTAACGTGTTCGGCGGCCTTGGTTCGCTTAATGGTTTTTGTTATCTCCCTTTCATAATCCTTCACTAATTTCTTTATTTTCTCGAGTTTTTCTTTATCACTCATAGGAACTCCTTTCGTTATGAAAGTAGCATAAGAAAGTGTTATTGTCAAGCATTTGCTTGACTCCAGAAATTAGCATCGACCCCGTAGAGACTACACGCAGGACTCCAGTCCCGGCATCAAGCGGGACGGAGAAGATATAGTCCGAACTGCATAGTAATATGCAGAGTTAGACAGAAATGTTCTAACCAGAATTTGGAGTGAGACATTCTAGATTCTCGTAACAATTTTTGAGCGCAATTCCTTGTCGGGTAAGTTCCGACGCGCACGAAAGGTGTAACGACTGGGGGACTGTCTCGAGGAGCAGCTCGGTGAAAATGCGATACCGGTGAAGATGCCGGTTTGGTGCAGTTAGACGAAAAGACCCCGGAAGCTTTACTGCAGCTTGATATTGGGTATACGTCTTTAATGCGTAGCGTAGCGGGTAGGCTTTGATGGTACGATCTCGGTTGTACCGGAGCCGCCAATGAAACACCCGTCTTTAAAAATGTATATTCTAACCTCAACGGAAAAAAACGTTTGGGAACAGTGTCTGGCAGGCAGTTTGTGTGGGGCGCAACCCTCCTAAAAAGTAACGGAGGGGTTTATCAAGGTCGGCTTAGCGCGGATGGACATCGCGCTGGACCTGTAAGAGGAAAAGCCGGCTTAACTGCGAGACGGACATGTCGAGCAGGTGCGAAAGCAGAATCTAGTGATCCGACCGTAGGCAGTAGATGCCGCGGGAGCTCAACGGATAAAAGCTACTCCGGGGATAACAGGCTAGTTCCGCCCAAGAGTCCATATCGACGGCGGAGTTCGGCACCTCGATGTCGGCTCATCTTATCCTGGGGCTGGAGAAGGTCCCAAGGGTTTGGCTGTTCGCCAATTAAAAAGGTACGTGAGCTGGGTTCAGACCGTTTAGAACATGAATCATGAATTAAGAATTTTGAATTATGAAATCGTGTTTTGAATGGTCTGAATCCAAGGTAAGTAAAAGACATCAATACACGGCGGCTTTATAAAGTAATTTATAAAGACCATGCTGACTAATATCGGTGAAATCCGAATCGAATCCGCCATTTGGCGGAGCGAAGGACAACACCGAGGGAAAATTGTGTGCTTCATTGAGGAAAAGTTTGTACGTTTTTGGTCGCGTAACTTAAAGTAGAGTACCCGACTGTCCATCGGGGTGTCGAAGGCATAACGAACCTTCCGCGACCACCAAATTTTGAGGCAACTATAGTTGCCTCTTCAATGAAGTACATGATTACCCGTAGAGACTACACGTCAGCCTCCTTCACAACTTAGGACTTGTCCTGAGCGAAGTCGAAGGATGAAGATATAGTCCAATGCGCACAGTAATGTGCGAGAAGCCGATTGCATTCAGGAGATGCAATCAGGTGAACATGCGTGAGACAGGTTGGTCTCCTATCTACTGCACCCGTTTGATTCTTGAGGGGGGTTTTCTCTAGTACGAGAGGACCGAGAAGAGGTGACCTCTGGTTTACCTGCTGTCCTGCCAAGGGCAACGCAGGGTAGCTATGTCGCTAAGTGATAAGCGCTGAAAGCATCTAAGCGCGAAGCATGCCCCAAGATTAGGAATCATAGACCCGTGGGAGATTACCACGTTGATAGGCTCTAGGTGTAAGCGCCGCGAGGCGTTTAGCCGAGGAGTACTAATCGGTCATTTTTCCGCTCCGATCCAAAAGTCTATGTCGTTTGTTCCGTCATTTGGCGGATTAATTAATTGCTCTAAAAGATACTTTAAGTTTTATTAATTTAAATATTGAGTTTCTGGTTCCGGTGACTCAAGGCGGTGGAACAACCTCTTCCCATTCCGAACAGAGTCGTTAAACGCCGTACTGCCGATGATACTCGCAAGGGGAAAGTAGGCAATCGCCGGAACCAGGTACTTAATAAAAATTTCATTCGGGGACAGAGTCGTTAAACGCCGTACTGCCGATGATACTCGCAAGGGGAAAGTAGGCAGCCGCCCGAACTGAGTATCTAAGTTTTTATAATAAATCTCCCCCATTGCTAGGGGTTTTTAATTTTGTTATCTTAAGTTGAAATTTGTTTGACGGAAGGAGATGGCGATGAAAGATTTTGTGATTGTTCAAAGGAACGGCAAAAAATATGTTCAGATTTTTTTCGGGCGCGAAACAGGCAACAGGTTTGTTGTGGCTGGCTCGGAGTCTACAAAATTGGATCTGATTAATTCCGATTTTGTCAGGGCAATTTATGTTTCTTTGCCGTTTTGGAATGAGGCGCGATTTTGGGGGCTTATTCAGCCGTTCGCAACAACGATGAAAGCGATTAAATTTGAATATACCATCGCAACAGAGACGCTCGTTTCTATCCGGTTGCCATTTGCTGGATTTGATATCGCTACTTGTAATGAAGGCATTGACGTTTGTGTTCCCGTTGATGCATTCGTTATTGGCGCTTTTCTTTGGCTTCAACAACATCCGATAATTTTTTTAAGTTGTTTGACTGCGAATGGGCAAGAAAGTTTTAGAAGCCGATGGAACTTGACGCTTGAAAAGATGGCGAAGAGCCGGCCGGATCCATATCAGGAGTCATAAAGCCACGAGCAGGGGATTTGCTGCAGTACCAAAACAGTCCGCTTTTAAACTGCTTGCTGTTTTTGGGACAATAGTTAGCACCGCCTTTCGGGTAGAGAGGCGGTGTTTTATTTACATCGCGATTTAGTCCGAATTTACTCCACACCGCGTTTGCCATTGTTGGTTTAGAATAATGTTAATGGCTATCGCATGGCGGATAAGAAAACAGTTTTTGTTTTTGGCTATTTTTATAATTTTTGTATTTGCAATTGTTTTTGGAATAATCAGACTTTTTTCTCCAGACGCTACATGCACTGATAATATTAAAAATCAAAGCGAGGAAGATGTTGATTGTGGTGGAGAGTGCGAGGCGTGTAGCACGGAAGCAGAGGATTTAATTGTTTTCTGGACGAGGTTTTTTGAGATGTCCAAGGGTCGCTATGAAGTTGCGAGCTATGTAAATAATCCCAATCGCCTTTGGGGAATCGGGAAGCTAGATTATAAAATTAGGCTTTATGATTCGGATAACATTTCGATTGCGATCAAAGAGGGGAGTATTTTTGTAAATCCGCGGGAAAATTTTTTAATATTTGAAAAAGATTTTGAGACATACGAAAGGACACCGGCAAGGGCGTCCATTGAATTTTTATTGCCGATTAAATGGAAGCAGTATGAAAAAGACAGGCCGAACATTTTAGTTTCCGGAAAAGAATTTGAAAATACGGATACGGGCTCAAGACTTAAAGTCACGGTTGAGAACCAATCTCTTTATGATATAGAGGATATTTATCTTTCAGCGATACTAATGGATATTGATGGGAATGTAGTCGGCGTGAGCCAATCTAACTTTGGTCGGCTTGCCGGAGAATCAGCAAGGGAAGTTTTTTTTACATGGAGAAGGGCGTTTGATCCCGAACCTTCATCAATCGAAATTATCGCGAGAATAAATTTGACGCAATAGTTTAAGTCTTTGAGATTTTGAAAACATCAAATTAATGAACGATCGTCCATCAATTTGATGTTTATTTTTTTTGGAGTTTGGCGAGTATATATACGATAAAAAAAAGAAGACCGCACCAGATCGGATGAAGCCCTCTCTCTTTTGCGTCTTTTTGTTTTTTGCATACATAGGCGCTGGTATTTCGGCCCGCTTTTTACGCCTCCTTTAGCGGATAATGTTGTTGCGAAAATAGTTGCTGGCACACAATTTCTTTGGCGGCAGATACCTGCAAAATACGAATCGCGTCCATGCGATTCGTATAATCCGCAAGTTCGTCAATGTTTTTTGCCACCAGCAAAAAATGGCGGCACTCTTCGCACCTCGGGCATGGCGTGGCCTCATCGCCGATGAACGCGAATCCGCACCCAGGCTACGCCTGATTGCTTGAACAAATTCTTGGTACTAATGACACTGACCTCCCCTCCTTTTCTCAAAAAGGTCAATTATCCCGAAATGAACGCATTAAGTTTTAACCAAGAATTTCTGAGTTATGTTTCTCTTACAAATTTGAAATTTCATTTTATAATAAAACAAACCCCGCAAGCTCATGCGAGCAAGAGGGGTTTTCAATTCGGCGGATAATGTACTTCTTCTGAATGTCCGATTATACAATCGGATGCTCAGAACAAGGGAGAAAGTTTGGGCTTTCTCCCCGAGGATTGAAAATAACTAGGCCGCGTGGACGAGGGGCGGGTTGTCGAAGGTCGAATGCCCATTGCATTCTGGGCATATTCCAACGTTGCCGTTTTCTGCGAACGCGGAATGCAGATCTTCTCCGCAGAAGCTAGTCCCGCAACAGGGGCAGGTTAGGATAGTTCTAACTGTTCCACCGCACCTTGGGCAAACTTGCGTGCCCATTTCAATTTTAAAGCTCGCCATTTTTTTCATAGTCCCTCCAAATTCAACGAACAGGGAGAAAGTGTTTTAAAATTTTTCTCCCGCTTCAATTTTCATCTGTCAAACCTTGGATGTTTGACAGACAAACGCTGAAGTGGAATCCGGTGCGCATGATTGAAAACAATTCACGCGCACCAGTTCGTCTCTTCCTCGATCATTTTCACCTCCCTTTCAAAGTGGCTGGCTTCAGAGCAGGATACTGGCAATCAGTATCGCCAAGAGCGACCACATCGCCAGACGTTGGCCCGGTGTTTTTTTCCTTCGCTGTAAGTCGTTCATCGCGCAGTCCTCTTCGTAACACTCCTTACCGAGTTTTACCAAGAGGCTATTGCAACGATTCGCCATGATTTCACCTCCCTTCAATTTTTTCAATTTAAAAAAATTCTACTATATTTTCAAAGTATAATCAAGCCCTTAAAAATTCCATAAAACAAGGTGATTTTACGCATGTGATATAGTTAAAAAGTGCAGAAATTTCTGGAAAATTTAAATATCGATTGGGTGCTTGTTGCCGCGATTGTGCCGCTTTTTCTCGCTGGACTTATTTCAATGAAGGGCCTTGGGGCTGTTGATGATGATTATTTTTTCACAAGGCAATTAATTTGGATCGGAGTCGGTTTTATTTTCTTTTTTGCCGCAAGTTCGATTGATTGGCGTTTTTTGCGCAATGGCTGGCTACTGTTTGGAATTTATTCTTTTGGCATTACGGTACTGGCGGCGCTTTTGATTTTTGCTCGCGCAGTCAGGGGAGCACAGAGTTGGATCCCGCTCGGTTTTTTTTCGCTTGAACCCGCCGAGCCCATGAAACTGGTTTTGATACTTATTTTGGCAAAATATTTTTCGCGCCGTCACGTGGAAATCGCGCATGTCAAACACATTATAGTTTCAGGATTGTACGCTTTTGTGCCGACTCTGCTGATTTTTATTCAGCCGGATTTGGGATCGGCGATAATATTTTCATTTATTTGGTTCGGTATGATATTGGTTTCCGGAGTTTCAAAAAAACATCTGCTGGTAATTCTCGCGATCGCGGTGATTTCATTTCTTGTTTTATGGTTTTTTATTTTGGAGCCTTATCAGAAGACGCGAGTATCCAGTTTTTTAAATCCTTATCTTGATCCAAAAGGAGCGGGATATAACGCGCTGCAGTCCATGATCGCTGTTGGATCGGGCGGGCTTTGGGGAACTGGCGTGGGGTATGGGACGCAGTCGCGTCTTGGATACCTGCCTGAGCATCAAACAGATTTTATTTTCGCGGCGTTTGCCCAAGAATGGGGCTTTATCGGAGTTTTGGTGCTGTTTTTTTTGATGGGTCTTTTGTACTGGCGGCTTTTGAAATTAAGTTTTTCCGGACAGACTAATTTCGAAAAATTATTCGGCTTGGGTCTTATTTTCTTCATTTTAATTCACAGCGTGGTTCATATAGGCATGAATATAGGGCTTTTGCCGATTACGGGAATTTCTCTCCCGTTTTTGAGTTACGGCGGTTCGCACACCATAACTGTATTATTAGGATTAGGGATACAAATGGGCATGAGAAAATATGGATATGCGTCAGGTTCGACAAGATTGGACGAGGACATGATTCCGCAATACCGGTATTTGTAAAATGTAATGACTCGTGGTCTTATGCAACTTAAAATAAAGAATGGTTTTTTATTTTTTTAAAGAATTAAACCGCAGATTGTCAAAATAATTATTTTTTGGATTTAAAACCTGAATTTAAGACGTTTTTTAAGCTTTTTTGGAGTTATTGCGTAACTATGTAGTTATTGACATAGTTATATTTGAAAAGGTTTGACTTAAATATAATCATGTGGTACCCTTAGGGAGTCAAAATTATGAATATTGATGCCCCAAAAATTACAGATGAGCTCCTAGGAGCTCTTCCTAGGCGCGCGAAAGAAGTTCTTGAGCGCAGATTTGGCATTGGCAAGGCAAGGGAAAGAAAAACCCTTGAATCTATCGGCACATCTTACGGCATTACCCGTGAGCGGGTCCGACAAATTGAAGCTTACGGCTTAAAGAAACTTCGCTCCAATGAGCTTATTGAAAAACATAAGCCGTCTTTTGATGAGTTGAAAGCTGAGCTTATAAAAAGAGGGGGCATTTCCGAAGAAGATAGTTTTTTAACTGCGCTTGCCAGATCTCCTGAAGATAAAAATTATTTTAGATTTTTACTCACCCTTGCCGGTAATTTCAAAAAAATCAAAGAAGATAATGAATTTAAACATCGCTGGACTGCGGATGAAAGGCTTGCCGAGGCATGCCATCAGACTTTGCGTCTAATGCATAAAGATCTTGAGAATAAAGATCCGCTTGGCGAAAAAGAACTTAAGACCAAGCTTGCGCTGACTGCGAAAGGAATTTTAGGACAGGATGTTACGGAAGAGATGACTTCTTCTTGGATTTCTGTTTCCAAAAAAATGGGACAGAACAAGCTTGGCGAATGGGGGCTTGTAGATTCTCCGCATATTTCCCCTAGAGGTGTGCGCGATTTAGCTTATTTGATTATGAAGCGGCATGGTTCTCCCATGCATTTTTCCGAAGTGGCGATGGCAATCAGAAAAAATATGTCCGAAAAAGCGCATGTGCAGACCGTTCACAACGAACTTATTAAGGACGGGCGCTTTGTTTTGGTTGGACGCGGGCTTTACGCGCTTAAGGAATGGGGATATGAGCCAGGAACCGTGCGGGATATAATTTTTAATATTTTAAATTCACAGGGGCCTCTGCCCAAGGATAAGCTTATAGAAAAAGTTCTTAAGGAAAGGCATGTAAAACTTGCTACAGTGCAGATAAATCTGCAAAATAAGAAATTTTTCAAGGTCCTTGAGGATGGCAGGGTTTCGGCAATTTAGCTGTTGATTTAAACACTCTTAAACACTTAAATTCGGAGTATAATTGAATTAATCGCTTATGTTAAAAACTTCTTTCCTAAAGGAGCGTTTTTAGAGTAATAAAATGGAGATAGATTTATATCAGTTATATTTTTCATTTTTGCGCCTCATACTAAGTTTATGGTGGATATGGCTGCCTATTTTAACGTTCATTATATTCCGCAATGTTTGGCTTGCTTGGAGACAGCTTTTGTACAGATCCAAATTTACATTAACTGTTCTTGAGATAAGAATTCCGCGCGAAATTAAGCGCGGCCCAAAAGCCATGGAACATATTTTTTCCACTGTATGGACTTTGCGCAATGCTCCGGGAAATTTTCGTGAGAAATGGCTTGATGGCGAAGTAACCCAATGGTTTTCTTTTGAGATCGTAAGTTTCGGGGGAGATATTCATTTTTATCTTTGGTGTCCCACCAGGCACGCGAATGTCATCAAAGCGAATTTTTATAACCAATATCCTGACGTTGAAATTGAGGAAATCGAAGACTACACAGGAAAAATTCCCAAAACGACCAATGAGCTTTATAAAAAAGGATATAATCTTTGGGGCGCTGAATTGAGTCTTGGAAGGCCTGATCCATATCCAATAAGAACCTATATCGAATTTGAATCAATTGAAGAAAATGAAAACATTGATCCGATCGGCGGATTATTGGAAGTGCTGAACAAAATAGAACCGGAAGAAATCGTGATGGTTCAGATTTTGGCAAGGCCCCAAGATTCCAGAGTTTTTGACGCTAAGCTGAAAAAAGAAATTCAGGTCTTAAAAGAAAAAACAAAGGGGGTGGCGAGGGGGCCGATGGGCGAGGAGTACGAAATTTTTTCGCGCACCCCCGGTGAGACTGAAATGTTTAAGCGCATTGAAGAAAAAGCTTTTAAGCCGCCTTTTGACGCAATGGTTCGTTATGTCTATCTTTCTCCGAAATCTATATATAATGTGAACTTCGCTAAAAGAGGCGTTAGAGGTTCTTTCAGGCAGTATGACGCGCCTAACATGAACTTTTTTATTGCGAACCCCAAAACATGGACTCAAGCTTGGATTTGGGACCGGCCGCATCTTTTTCCAAAAAGAATTTTGGAAGGGCGCAAACAAAGAATGCTGAAAAATTATATTAATCGTTATATGCCGCAGGAATCTGGCGCTGCAAAGCTTGTGGAATTTCATATCTGGTCATCAAGCTTTACTCAGAAATTTTCAATTATGAATACCGAAGAGCTCGCTACGATTTTTCATATGCCTACTGAAGCGGTTACAACGCAGCCTTTGATGAAGCGTGTTGAGTCAAGGCGCATGGGGCCGCCTGCAGGCCTTCCGATTTTTCAGGAAAAACAGGGATTGCCGAGTATAATGGGGGAATAAATATGGAAGATTTTGATCCAGTTGGAGGCGGTTATATTGTAGATAGAGTTGCTGAATTCTTGTCCGGTTTTTGGAGCGTGGATCTGACTTATGGCATGCCGAGGACGCTTATCATTCTTCAGGAGATAGCGCTTATATTGAGTATCATTTTCATGGGAGGGATTATTTACGTGCTCTGGAAGTTAAAAGATTTTCGGCCGACATTTAAAACGCCCAAGTTTGAGTTCACAAATGCCGAAGAAGGTAAGTTTGCAAAATCAATTTGGGATAATATTTCAAAAAGAATGGAGTCCGGCTCTGACGCGGACTGGTCTCTTGCGATTATTGAGGCCGATAACTTGGTTGACGAGGTTTTAAAAAGATCGGGGCTTCAAGGCGACACAATGCTGGAAAGGCTCAACCAATTAAATCCGACTGAAGTTGAGTCTGTAAAAGATTTAAAGGAAGTTCATCGGGTGCGGAATAACATAGCCCATACTCCGGGTTATAAAATTCCAAGGGATGAAGCGGAGAGGATTATGAATAAATATAAAAGCGCGCTGGAGGAGTTGGAAGTGATTTAGTTATTAAGTTAGAAAGTTATAAGTTTTTAGGTTTTAATTTAAACTAAAAGAATCACTAAAAATAAACTTTAAGACATATAAACTATAAACTTTTAAACTGAACAATGGCAAACAACAAAGACACAAAAGTTCAAATAATAACGCATGCCCCTCCGCCGCCGGATCTTCCTATATATCAAAGGGTTGATCCAAAGGACGTGAGTTTTTTTGGCCGCACAAATTATGTAGCCGCGCTTGAAGAAAAGCGTTTTATTTTTGGAATTAAGAGGCACGACCGCAGGCGGCATATGTATATTGTTGGAAAATCAGGAGTTGGAAAATCGAAATTTCTTGAATTATTGATAAGGCAGGATGTTGGTTTTGGCCATGGCCTTTGCCTAATAGACCCTCACGGCGATGTCATTGAGGAGATTTTAAATTTCGTGCCGGAGAATCGAATTAAGGACGTGGTTGTCATCGATCCTTCAGATACGAAATTTCCGGTTTCGTTTAATCCGCTTCAAAATGTTGATCCTGATATGAAGCATCAGCTTACGCAGGGCTTGATTGAGGTTCTGGAAAAGCAATTTGGAGCAAACTGGACTCCGCGGCTTGAACACGTATTCAGGTTTACAGTGTTAGCCCTTCTTGATTATCCATACGCCACGATGCGCGGAATGATTTCAATGCTAACTGATCGTGAATACAGGCAAAGGGTTGTTGATTTTATCAGCGACGATATGGTGAAAAGATTCTGGGCGGTTGAATTCGCGGATTGGTCGGAAAAATTTGATACCGAAGCGATTATTCCTCTTGTTAATAAGCTCGGGCAATTTTTGTCCGACCCGCTTTTGAGAAATGTGTTTGCGCAAAGAGAAAACAAAATTGATCTTGAAAAAATAATGAACGAGAAGAAAATACTTTTGATCAATCTTTCAAAAGGCAGGCTCGGCGAAGAAAATTCAAGTTTTTTCGGGTCAATGTTTATAACAAAGATTAAGCAGGCGGGTATGTCTCGGGCTTCTTTGGCTGAAAAAGACCGCGTTGATTTTTATTTGTATGTTGATGAGTTTCATAATTTGGTTACCAATACTTTTGAAAATCTTTTTTCTGAAGCCAGAAAATACGGGCTTTGTCTTATAGTCGCTCACCAGTATTTGGAACAGCTTCTGCCGTCAGTGCGCGCGACAGTTTTAGGAAATTCCGGAACAATTGTTGTCTTTCGCGTGGGAGGAGACGACGCGAGAAGGCTTGAATCAGAAATGACGCCGGTTTTTAAGGCAAAAGATATGCTTAATCTCGGAATGCAGGAGTTTTATATCAAAATGACGATAGATGGCAATACATACGACCCGTTTTCAGCCGAAACTTTAAAAGTCATGCCAGCTCCCCACAAAAGTTTTAAGGACGAAATTTTAAAATTTTCGCGTGAAAATTACGCGATGCCGGTTGAAAAAGTTAAGGAAGCCATCGAGCAGGAAGAAAAAGAACTTTTGTTCGGGAAAAGAGGGGCTAAGAAAGCCGAAAGCGACGTCGGGAGACAGACGGAGACAAAAACTGAATCAGGTCCTCCTCCGATGGTTTGAGTCTTGCTTGATGCTTTTGACAACGGTTAGTGCCCTTGCTACTTTATGTAGGTTCCTTTGAAAAAATAAACACTTAAGAAATGGAGGTCATCATGGCTTTCGGAAATCAGTGTGTGCGATGTGGCCGAGAGGAGCATGAGCATTCGCCTTATCTATTCGAAGAAGAGCCAGTCGATGCGTATGCGTGGATTGATGAGATCGGTGAGGGCTTTTCTATGGACGTTCTTAGATGCATGGAGAAGCCGTTTCCAAAGAGCTACTCAAAAAAAGTAGAGAAGCTTTACTGGGGGACGAATCATTGGAGGGATCGCAAAAATCACAGAGGCTATATTTCGCCAAGCCCAAAAGAAGAGGGCGCTCTATATTCGCAAGAAGTGGATAAACCGCTATATCTGCCGCATACGATCTATATACTTTACTTTAAGAACGGCCGATCAATTGTTGCAATTGGCGAATAGGCCTGGCCGCAAAAAAAGGTTTTGTTTCTCAATGATTAAAAACATGCCCGCCAATCGCGCACGCGAGGGCGGGTTCATGTTTTTTGTAGAATTTTTTTTGATATTTTATAATGGCATCTTGACGTTCGTGTCTAAGAGTGTTAAGTATTTAATAATTTCCAATTCATCGGAAAGGAGGGATTCCAATGAAGGTATCGATCTTTTTCATTTTATTGTTAGTCGTCACGAATTTAACGCAGGCATGGGGGCAGGGGCCGGATATGGCTAAAATTCTAGAAGAGAAAGAGGAAACGCTTATCTCGATGCAGACCAAAGCCTTTATCGGACAAGTAAGTTTTTTTAAGGGGCTTGGTGAATGCGCAAAGGCTTACTATAGCGATTTGATTCGCCGAGCCGCAGAGGAAAGCGGATTTCCGGAGGACAAGCTTCTGGAGGTTATTCTTCTGGAAAGCGGGTGCGATCCGAAGGCCAAAAACCCTTCGGGGGCTGCGGGAATCGGGCAGATCATGCCTTTGACCGGAAAGGATTTAGGATTGGTTGAATATCGCACGATAAAAAAGAAAGTCGCCGTACGACAGAAGAAAAAAATCAAGAAAATCAGCGTGCATAAAAAGGTGATCGTGCGGGACGATCGTTTAAACCCGGTTTTGGCGGTTCTTGCCGCGGCTAAACATCTAGCCGGCATCGCGGAGCGCCTCGGAATTGAGAATGCTGTTTGGGCATATCATGCCGGGGAGGGTCTTGTAAAGAGATTTTTTTCAGTCGCTAGAAAAACTCCGGGATGGGAAAATGAAGACTTTACTCCGGCGAAAATGTTTTTTCTTGCCCATTCGGGTAAAAACCCTGAGTTGGCGAGCATGCTTGAACGTTTTAACACGAAAAAGCATGACTGGACTTCGACTTACCTATTTCGTGTAATCTGCGCCGGGAGGTTGTTCAAGTCATATGTTGCGGGCGCGTTTGATCAGGAGAACTTTTCTTGTGCAAGTCCGAGGCATGAAGAAAAGGAAAAAGAACAGGAGGAAAAGGAAGGGCAAGGAGGCGAAGGCGGTTTAGTCGTGATCGGCAAAGCCGAGAGCGAGTTGGCCGAGTAAAAAAGTGTGCTTGGATATTATAGGGGAGCTCCGTAGGGCGCTCCTCTATTTTTTGTTACAAAAAGCTTGACGTTTCTTTCGATCCGTGCTATTTTTCTTGGGAAAGTTGAAGGCCTAAAATTTATGTAACTCACAGCAAATAAGACTATGGAGGGCAAAATGAAAAAGATGGTTGCGGCCATTTTTGCCGCATGGTTTTTGTATTTTTTTGAAATTGCGTCTGCCGAGTTCACTCTCGTGGGAGAGAAATTCAGTGGCTTTGCGTCTTCCGGATGGGAGTCGCAATATGTGTTCTCGATTGGTCTCAAGGCATCGAATCATCCGCGGAGCTGGCAGGAGTTTTCTATCTTACATGAGGACTCTGGAATTTACGCAGGTGCGTCCTTTTCTGAAAGTCCGTCGGAAGGATTTGATGGTCGGGACGATAAAGATTTCAATTTTGGTATTATTCGGACCGCCTGGGTTCATAAATTCAATGCCAAGTTCAGCCATATTTGGATCGCTACAGCGGGACCGATGAACGAATTGTCGTTACGCATCGACGGGATTAATCACCCCTTCTATTGGAAAGGCTCATATCTAATTGGGCTGAAAAAGAGAAGTCCCGAGTCGGGATTTTTGAATCGAGCCGGTTTGCTTAAGGCTTTTTCTGTTCCGTTGCCGTTTGGCAGGAATAGCTACGAACAGTCAATAGCGTTTGAAGCTTATGTCGGCGGGACGATCGGCGGCGCACTCGGAGTAAAATCCGGTTTTACGCACGCCGCGGCAACTGTTGCGTTTCCGATGCCGCTTATACGGTCGCTGACGCTGGAGCCAAAATTTGGCTTACAGTTTACGTTCCCAAATTATCGCGGAAGCGGAAAGGGTGACATTTCGAAAGACAACCCGAAATGGGGAGCTCTGACGTTGACCTACCGATTCTAGTTCTAGCACAAAATATTCAACAGAAAGGAGAAGAAAACTGCATTGTGCCACGGCATTATGCAGTTTTAAATTTTCTATATAAATGCAAAGAGGGACGAACCAAAGTCCGTCCCTCTTATTAAGTTGCAAAGAACATGATCGCCATTGTGACTAAGACCATGGCTATCGCGCGAATCGGATAAAGCTGGGCTAATGGATCCTCGCTTTTTCGCGCGGGAATTAATGCGATCACATTAGCGATGACGATCACGCTCCAAGACGCAAACGATTCCGTATTCCTCCCTTCCACTATAAGCGTGCGTATAGTAGGGAAATACGCGATGACCATGACCAATTGGGTTACGAGAAAAATGTAAAAATGGTTTCTTCTCCAGATCCAAACGGCCGTAATCAAAAATGTAGTTATGAGACATGCAAAGTCAAAAAGTGTCAGCCTTAGGTCCGTCCAGCCGTTATGCTCGATAAGAATTATGATGATAATGCTAGCGACCAGTACGTCGCAAGCATTCATGGGATTTAGTAGAAGTTTTTTTATCACACCTCTTTTTTGGCCTTTCTCGTTCAAGATATAACTGCCAAGGCTGACGCAGATGCCAAAAAGAAATATGATCCATGTCATGAAAGAGGGCTCGACCTCGTTTTTCCAAATTTTGTCTGCGTATAAGTAAAGCGCGAATGTTTCAAGTAGCGCAACTATCCAAGGCGCAGATTTGTCCATTTGAACCTCCAAAACCGAAATCTAGATAAGAAAGATCGAAACGAAATTTGTTATAGGTTATCACGTTTTTTGGTGTAGTCAATATAAAGCCTCGGTGCTATATTATTTTTATGCAAGCGACTAGTAGACAATGCCAGAATTGTCAAAAAAATTTCACAATCGAGCCCGAGGATTTTGCGTTCTATCAGAAGATGAATGTTCCCCCGCCGACTTTTTGTGCAGAGTGTCGTCTTGTAAGGCGATTGGTTCTGCGAAATGAGCGCACGCTTTATAAAAGAAATTGTGATTTGTGCAAAAAGGAAATTGTGAGTATGTATTCTACGGATAAGCCTTTTCCGGTTTATTGCTATGCATGCTGGTGGGGAGACAAATGGGATCCGTACAGTTACGGACGCAATATTGATTTTTCGCGACTATTTTTCGAGCAATATCTAGAGTTGCAAAATGTTGTGCCGCGCGTCGGACTTTTTAATTCTAATACTGTGAACAGCGAGTATAGCAATTACGCGCTTGATGATAAAAATTGCTATCTTTGTTTTCGAACCGTGGTTTCAGAGAACTGCCTTTACGTTTACTACTGTTATAAAGGAAAAGATTTAATTGATTCTTCATATACGCACACGGGTGAACTTTTATATGAATGTTTTGACACGAGAAATTGCTATAATTCACGTTACTTGATTGATTCGGAAAATTGCATTGATTCAGCATATTCCTATGATTTAAAAAACTGCTCGCATTGTATTTTTTCGTCAAACTTACGCAACAAGCAGTATTATGTACGAAATAAACAGGTTACGCCTGAAGAATTTAAGAAAATTTGGAATGATGTTGTTACCGGATCACGGTTGAAAACTAAAGACGCGAAACAAAAATTGATCGCACTTTATCGCGAAAAAGCGATGCATCGGTATAATATGATTTTGAAATCTACAAATGCCCGCGGCGCCAAAATAGTTAATTCCAAGAACATGCATGAAGTTTATTATGCGACTAATTCGGAAAATGTGCGTTATGGCGATGATATTGAATCGACGAGGGATTCTATGGATGCAAAGGGGCCGGAAGATTCAGAGAGGCTTTACGAAATTTGCTCTATCGATAACGCTTGTTATAATATTTTCTTTTCCAATTTTTGCCAAAAAGGATGCCGCGATGTTTTTTATTCCAGTTTTTGTATAAACTCGCAAAATTGTTTCGGTTCGATCGGTTTAAAAAACAGCGAATATTGTATATTGAATAAAAGATACGATAAGGAAGAATATTTAAAATTGAAAGACAGACTTATTAAACATATGACGCGCACTGGTGAGTGGGGAGAGAATTTTCCGGTTAATTTAAGTCCCTTCGCATATAATGAAACAGTTGTTATGGAATTTTTTCCAATAGAGCGAGACGAAGCGTTAAAAAAAGGATACAAGTGGCAAGATGCTAAGACGGGGACTTACGGACAGGAGACATTATCTCAAGAAGACGTACCGGATGACATAAAAAATATTTCCGAATCAATAGTAAACGAAATTCTTGCATGTATAGAATGCAAAAGAAATTACAGATTAACGCCCCAGGAGCTTGAATTGTATAAGCGGTTGAACATTTGCATACCGGAGAAATGTTATGAATGCAGATATCATGAGCGTCTAGTGTGGCGGCTTCCCAGAAAATTGTGGACGCGCGGATGCGTTTGCGATATCAAAACTCACGAAATACACGCCGGAGATAAGTGTAAAAATGAATTTGAGACTTCTTATGCTCCAGACAGGCCTGAAATTATTTATTGTGAAGAGTGTTATTTAAAAGAAGTGGTGTAATATTAAGTATTATGGCTATTGAAATTGTTAAAGAAAATATTAATCAAGAACATTTGAATGAGCTTGCAAAAGAACAATTTGGCGATATGGTAAAAGCTGTGATTGATATTGAGCAGGGAATTATGGCGATTGGTGGCGAATTGCACGCTGATGAAGAAATTGAGCTTGTCGAGAAATGCGGATCTAAACGAGAATTTACTTGGGGAATAAATTTATACCCGGGAAAATCAGGCGCATATTTTATCGAATTCGATTCCATGATTAATTTAAAGCCGCAATTCGGCAATCGCTCAAGAAGCGTTGAAAACGAGGAAATCCAAAATAAAATCAGAGAAGTTGTCGGTCGTTTAATTTTATGAAGCCTTTGATTCATAAAGAAATTGGGGAGCGTTGGAAGACTTTGCCGCTGATGGAACAGCTTGGGAACATTGGAAGCGAAGTATCGCGCGCTTCAAAATGGGCGACTAAAGATGAAAAAATTTTTCAAAATGCAGTGGATCGGGCGCTAGAGCTTTTTGATCTAACGCTTGCGGACGAACGTTGGAAAGGCCGAAGAAATGAAATAGCCCGAGCCCGCGAAGTCTTTGTAGATGCGGTATTGGGGGGAAAAGAATATAAATCCACTTTTGAAGGTATAAATAAATATTTTTTAGAATTTGCTTACGCAAGCGCTATTAATAAATAAAATTATGGAAACTAAGCAATGTCAAAATTGTCATGAAGATTTTATAATCGAGTCTGATGATTTTGCTTTTTACAAAAAAATGCAGGTGCCGGCGCCGACTTGGTGCTGGGAATGCCAGATGATGTGCAGGCTTGCTTTTCGAAATGAGCGGATGATTTATAAAAGAAAAGAGTCTTTGGGCGGAAAAGAGGTGATCTCTATTTTTTCTCAAGATAAGCCGATTACGGTTTATAGCCAGGAATACTGGCAGACGGATAAATGGGATCCGATGCAATATGGCCAGGACTATGATTTTTCCCGCTCCTTTTTCGAGCAATTCGGAGAACTTGTTAAAAGAGTTCCTTGGCTTTCTCTTTTTAATTGGAATAACGTAAATAGCGAATACTGCAACATGACAACTGATAACAAAAATTGTTATCTGGTTTTTGGCGGCGATTTTAACGAAGACTCGGCTTACTCGACTTTTAATTTTCATAGTAAAAATGTGATGGACGTCTATTGGATGAATAAAGGCGAGCTTTCGTATGAAGTTGTGGATACAAGCGGAGTATATAAAGTTTTTTTCAGCCAATATGCTCGCGATACTACTGATTCGGCGTTTATTTATAACGGTGCCGGTTTGAACAATTGTCTTGGATGTATAAATTTAAGAAATAAATCCAACGCGATTTTTAACGAGCAGTATTCAAAAGAGGACTACGCAAAAAAGAAAGAAGAATTTGATTTAGGCAGTTATTCCAAGTTGGAAGAATTTAAGAAGAAATTTAAAGAATTTAGGTTGAAATTTCCGCATAGATATGCCGAAATTGTAAAATCTGTCGGTTCAACTGGAAATAATATTCATAACGCAAAAAACGCGCAGAATTGTTTTGACATTGATGAAGCGGAAGACATAAAAAATATATTTTTGGCGGGATGGGGTCTGAAAGACGCCAGAAATTGCAATCACTTGGGCCATAAATCCGAACTGGTTTATGACTCTGTCGCAATTTTTTCAAACACAAGCAGAATAAAGCATTCGTGGATTACTTCAGCTTCGCATGACATGACTTATTGTTTTAATTGCCGAGGTTCGAGTAATTTATTTGGATGTGTCGGGCTCAAAAATAAAAGTTATTGCATTTTCAATAAGCAATACTCAAAAGAAGAATACGAAGATATTGTTCCTAAAATCATCCAACAAATGAACGAGGTTCCCTATTTGGATAAAAAAGGAAGAACGTACAAATACGGCGATTTTCCTCCGGCAGAATTGAGCTTGTTCGCGTACAATGAGACTGTTGCTCAAGAATACTTCCCTTTAACCAAAGAAGAAGCTTTAGAACAAGGATACTCATGGAAAGATCCTGAACCTAGAAACTACCAGATAACCCTCAAAAACAAAGACATCCCTGATCATATAAAAGACGTACCCGACTCTATTCTCAATGAGATAATCGAGTGTGCTCATAATGTCGAAAGTAATGTCGAAAGTTCGACTTTCAACAACACACTTGGTTGTCGGACAACCAAGTGTAATGAGCAATGCACCCAAGCTTTCAGAATCATCCCTTCTGAACTCGACTTCCTGCGTAAACAAAACCTTCCTTTACCAAGACTCTGTCCTAACTGCAGACATTACCAACGCATT
>Ga0209417_1001108_pt1 | contig 52432 bp, 36 predicted proteins | sample RifGroF2_FD_184002 | JGI IMG/M metagenome (GOLD analysis project Ga0209417, IMG submission 184002) | Groundwater microbial communities from Rifle, Colorado, USA - Groundwater F2 (SPAdes) (version 2) | ecosystem: Environmental > Aquatic > Deep subsurface > Groundwater | place: Rifle, Colorado...
ACTACCTGGGCTCCGGAGAGGTCGAGCGGGAATGGGTGGAAGAGGGCATAACCAAGAATTTCGTTTTCGCGCGCGGCATGGGCGCGGCGGACCAGACGCTGGATAACAAAACCCAGCGCATGGCTACCTCCCGCAACGCGTCCATCGTGAACGCCCAATACAACATGCTGTCCTTCCTCAAAGGCGTGAACCTCGAGGGCGGCGTCACCGTCGAAAAGGCGATAGAGACCGACTCCGTGCTGGCCACCAAGATAAATTCCGTCATCAAGGGCGCCCAGGTAGTGCGCACCGAGTGGACCAACGACGACGGCTGCATAGTCATCCTGCGCCTGCCGAAGAAGGCCCTTAAGGAAGCCGGCGTTAAACTGGCCGAGTAAGCCTTAACTCGATGCAACGTCTTTCCCGCATACTGATGGCGGCGGCTTTTATTGCCGCCGCGGGCTGCGCCGGCGGCCAGAAGAGCCGGCTGAACCCCGCCTACGACACGGAAGTGGTCGAGGCGGAGGGGATGTCCCCTATAGTGGACGGCGACAAAGAAGGCGCCAAGAAGACCGCCCTGCAGGAAGCGATGAAAAGCGCTTTAGGCCTGGTGGTCGGCGTGTACGTGTCGCAGGACGCCATGGTCTCGAAGTCCATCCTTATAGACGAGAACATCACCTCGCAGACCGAAGGGTATATCGAAAAGTACGAAGTGCTCAAGGAGCGCGTGGACGGGGAGTTCTACAAGACCCGCATCCGCGCGCATGTGCGCAAAGAGGACCTGGCCGCCAAGCTGCGCACGCTGGAAAGCGAGCCGCAGAAGCTGGGCAACCCGGTCATAGGGTTCGATATTGCCGAGGCCGCGGACTCGAAGCCGCAGCAGACCAATTACGCCGAGCTGGAGCTGAAGAACCGCTTCACCGAGGCCGGCTTCATAACGGGCGAGAAGGACAAGGCCGATATCGTGGTCAAGGGAGAGGCGCAGACCTCTTTCAATACCAGGGAAGGCCTTGGGGGCTTCGTTTCCTACCGCGCGGGCGTTTCGCTGGCGGCGGTTAAGACCGGCTCCAGGGAGACCCTCGCTTCCGCGCAGGAATCCGCGGGCGGGATGGACCTTAACGACCCGGCGGCGGCCAGGACCTCCATCATCAACGCGGCCAAGAAGGCCGCTGACACGCTGAAGGACCGCATCCTGAAATCCCTCAGGGAGAAATCCATAGTCAGGCTGAACCTGGCCAACGTCGCGACCATGAACGACCTGAGCGATTTCACCAAGATACTGCGCAACATCCCCGCTGTGCGCGCCTCCTGGGTGCGCGGCTACAGCGGCGGGACCGCCGTGCTGGACGTGGCGATGCATAAAGGCTCCGCTTCGGACCTTTCCCAGCTCCTGATGAAGAACACAAAGCGGCCGGTGAAGATAAACCGGACTTCTTCGTACGACCTGGACGCTGAGCTTCAGTAACCCTCACCCTGGTAAAGAAGAGAGGCTGCGAATATTTCGCAGCCTCTTTTCTTTTTTGCCCGGAGCCGCTCCGGAGCTAGCGCTTGTCGAGCTTTTCCTGCCTGCGCTTTTCCAGGGCGTCCAGTTTCGTCTGCTGGCGGTTTATATAATCGTCCACGAAGCCGTCCCGCTCGTCCATGCGCTTGCGCAGCGCTTCCACCCGGCCCCTAAGCTTCTCATATCGCCGTTTCTCTACCTGCATGAGCCTGGAGAGCCGGTTCTGGACGGCCACTTCGCCGCCGGCGGCGGCAGAGGCCTCGCTGCCGGCCAGCAGTTCCTTTTCCTGCCCGTCGGGGCCCGACACGGCCATAACTCCCTCGAACAGCCCCACGTTGGTCTCGCCGGTGGAGGACACCATCACCGCGAAATCCGTGCCGCGCACGGCGCAGACGGAGACCGGAGTGTGCACGGAGAATTTAGATTTGAACTTCTTTAACTTGGCCGCGAGCCACAGGGCCTTGCCGCGCAGCAGCTTGAATATGTAGGTCCGGCCCTCTGGCGTTATCTTGAGCTCGTCGAAGGAGGTTTCCGTGCCGGGATCGACCTTCAGGAAGGTGCCGTCCTTGAAGATCAGCTCGCAGCTGGCCTTGTCGCCGGTCTTCAGCCTGTACCCTTCGGCCACCGGCATCCCCTTGGCGGCCGGGAGCCAGGCGGTTTCGCCGGTCTTCATCAGCTGGACGTCTCCTGATAGGGCATAAACGCAGGCCGTCGCGCCCGCGGAGGCGGAAAGCGGGAAGGCGATAAAGCTTAGTGTCAGCAGCAGTTTGAACATGGCGCACCCCTTGAACTCGTCTTGTACTTATAAATATACAATATACGGCAAATATTATAAAATCGAGTTATGTATTTCTTCCGCCTGCGCGTCATAAACACTATCCTCTTCCTGGTCGTAGGCGTCTTTATAGGTTTCATCCTTAAGGGACGGGTGAACCCGCCCCCCGTCGCCTCCGCCGCGCCGCGCTACCAGCCGGCTTACGAAGCGGTCCCGGTCAAGCCGGAGGCGGAGGCCGTAGAGGCGGAGGAGGAAGAACTGCCGCCCGAGCCGGAAAAAGCCGCCGGTCCGCGCCGCGCGGCGGCGCCCGCTCCCGCCCGGGAAGAAGAGGACGCGGAGCTTTCCATTGAAGCGGATACCCCCGCGCCGCCCGGCGCCCGGCGCCAGCCGGTTTTTTTAAGCGTGGAGCCGGCCGCCTTCTTCAAGGGGGCCGCCGGCTACGCCGGCCGCGACCTGGAGATGACGCTGCAGCTGATAACGGTGAAAAAGGCCGCGGGCGGCTGGCGCCTTAACTTCGTCTATACCTTCCCGGACAAGACCATCGATTATCTCTACCTCGACGATACGTCGACGCTGGGGACCAGCCCCGACCTGCGCATAGGTTATGTTTATAACGTCAGGTTCCGCTGCGAGCGCGGCGATCTGTCCGACGGGAACACCCTTTCCTTCATAGAGCCCACCGGGGATAAAGCCAACTGGGCTACCGGCCTGAGCGCCATAGAGTGATCCGCCGGCACCATGTCATATTTCTTCATAATCAACCCTAATGCCGGCAAAAGGCATTCCGGAATAAAGGACCGCCTGGAGAAGTATTTTTCCGGCCGCAAGCTGCGCTTCGAGGCCGAGTTCACGCGCGCTCGCGGGCACGCCAGCGAGCTGGCCGCCAGGGCCGTGATCGCCGGGTTTACCAGGGTGGTAGCGGTAGGCGGGGACGGCACCATCCGGGAGACCGCTTCGGCGCTTATCGGCAAAGACGCGGCGCTCGGCATCCTTCCCTGCGGTTCCGGCAACGGCCTGGCGCGCAATCTCTACATGCCTCTTTCCTTCGACGCGGCGCTCAAGGGCCTCCTGGAGTGGCCCGTGCGGGCCATAGACGCGGGGCTGGCCAACGGGCACCCGTTCTTCTGCGCCGCCGGGGTGGGGCTGGACGCCGAAGTCGCCCACGACTTCAATTCCCGCAGCCACAGCCGCGGGATCTTCCCTTATGTCTGGCATGCCGCTAAGCGCATCTTCTTTTACCGGCCGCAGCCGCTTACCGCGCGCCTGGACGGCAAGCGCCTGGAGCTTGAGTCCCTGCTGCTCGCCGCCGCCCTCAACGGCATGCAGTACGGCGGCGGGGCCCGGATGGCCCCCGGCGCCTATCTCGACGACGGGCAGCTGGATTTCTGTACGGTCAAAAAGGCCTCCCTCCTCAAGCTCCTGGCCGTCCTGCCGGCCCTTTTCAACGGCAAGCTCCCGCGGCATCCCCGGATCTATTCCGCCACCAGGGCCAGGCTGATAGAGCTCGACTGCGGCCGGGGGACCTGGTACCACCTCGACGGCGAAGACCTCTTTTCCGAAGACGGCATAATAAAGATCAGCATCCTGCCGTCGGCGCTTAAAGTCGTAGCCCCGAAGCCCTGCAATGTCTGAAACCCGCCGGCCCGCGTTACTTAAAACCCTCTGTCGTGAGGCCGTTCTTTATGAAAAAGCCCCTGGCGGCAAGGTCCGCTGCCTTGCCTGCGCGCACCGCTGCCTGGTGGCGCCCGGGGGCAGCGGGCGCTGCGCCGTACGCTTTAACGACGGGGGAAGCCTTAAAGCACCTTGGGGCTATGTTTCAGGGGCCGCGCCCGATCCTATAGAGAAGAAACCTTTCTTCCACGTGCTGCCGGGCGCCCGCACCCTTTCTTTCGGGATGTTCGGGTGCAATTTCACCTGCGATTTCTGCCAGAACAGCGCTATCTCCGGCTTCCGGGGGCAGGCGCTCTCGCCCATCGCGGCGGAGCCGGAGGCCCTGGCGGCAGAAGCCGCGGCCCTCGGGGCGAAAGTCGTGGTTTCCACGTATAACGAGCCGCTGATAACCGCCGAATGGGCGGCCGCCGTCTTTGCCGCCGCAAAGGGCCGCGGCCTGCGCACCGCTTTCGTTTCTAACGGCTACGCGACGCCGGAAGCGGCCGCTTTCCTGCGCCCGGCGCTGGACCTCTGGAAGGTCGACCTCAAAACTTTCTCGCCGGAGAACTACAGGAAGGCCTGCGGAGCGGAGCTGGCGGCCGTCAGGACGGGGTTGGAACTGATCGCCGCCGCCGGTTTCTGGCTTGAGGTCGTGACGCTGCTCATCCCGGGCTTCAACGATTCCGGCGAAGAGATCGGCGAGATGGCCGGCTACCTGGCCGGGCTGTCCCGCGATATCCCCTGGCATCTTACCGCTTTCCACCCAGACTACCTGCGGACCGCGGCACCGCCTACGCCGGCGGCGACGCTGCTGCGCGCGAGGGAGATAGCCCTGAAGAAGGGCCTCCGGTATGTCTATTGCGGCAATAGCCCCGGCACCGGCTGCGAAAACACGGTCTGCCCGGCCTGTTCCCGGACGCTGGTGGAAAGGCGGGGCTTTTCGGTGAAGGCCTCTGTTATAGGAGCCGGGGGGAAATGTCCCTGCGGCGAAAAAATACCGGGGATCTGGAACTGATCAGAGGAAAAAGCGGGAGACCGAAGGCGGCCACGGGTTCTCGCCGGGGTGCCCGGAGAGCGCGGCCGCACCGCCCAGGATACAGGCCAGCATTACCGGCAGCCCGGAGAGGGCGTAGAGCCCCAGGCCCGAAGAAGCGGCGAAGCGCCAGAAGAACAAGCCGCAGAACAGCGCCGTGTACAGCAGCGCCCCGCCGAGCCAGCGCCGCCCCATCCCCGAGAAGGACATTAAGCTGACAAGCAGGTACTGCGCCGCCGCGGAAAGGGCCGACGCCAGCGCGAAAGCGCCGGAATCCCGGAGCGCGGGGGGCAGCCGGTAAAGATTCTCGGCGCCGAGGGCGAGGGCGGCCAGGAAGAACAGGGCTTTGACGGCGGCAAGCGAGACCAGCAGGATCAGCGTCGTGAACAACATGGACAGGGTGAAGTACCCCGAGAAGGCCAGCACCAGGATCGACTCCTTATTTCTTGTCATAAAAACCGATCTCGCGCAGGAACTGCATATTATCCTGCCAGCCGGGCGTGACCTTTACCCGGAGGTGCAGCTCCACGGGCCTGCCGAGAAAAGCGACTATCGCCTTCTGTGATCTCTCACGGAGCTCCTTTATCGAACGGCCGGCCTTGCCGATGATTATCGGCTTCTGCCCCTCGCGGGAAACATGCACCACCGCGTGCACTTCGTCGGAGCGGCCTTTGGTCTCGGAGAAGTATTCGATCTCCACCGCCGAGGAATAAGGCACCTCCTGCGAATAGATCTTGAAGATCTGCTCGCGTATTATTTCCGCGGCGTAGAACCGCTCCCAGCGGTCGGTCAGCTGGTCCTGCGGATAGTAAGCGGGATGCTCCGGCAGCGCTTCCTTTATCGCCAGGCGCAGTTCTTTAACCCCTGTACCGGAAAGCGCCGAAATATTGAAAACTTTGCTAACCGGGAGCATGGCCGAGTAGAAGTCCGTCGCCTCCTTGACGCGCTCCGGGGACTTTTCCTTGTCCAGCTTGTTCACGACCAGGTAAAGCGGGCAGCGGATATTCTTCAGCGGCTGGAAAAGCGGTATTTTGCTCTCGGGGGGGAGGCCGGGCTCGACGATAAGGATGCAGACGTCTCCCTCTTCGCCGGCGGCCCGCCTTATGGCGTTCTCCATGCTTTTTTCGAACAGGTTGCGGCTGTGCAGGAAACCGGGCGTGTCGACGAAGACCGCCTGGAAATCGGCGGCGTTGAGGATGCCCAGGATGTTGTTGCGGGTGGTCTGCGGCTTGTCCGAGATTATGGAAAGGCGCGTGCCGCAGAAGGCGTTCATCAGCGTGGACTTGCCGGCGTTCGGCAGGCCGGTGATGGGCACGAACCCGGCCCGGAATCCTTTAGGTGTTGTATCTGTCACGTTATACCTTCGGCCCGGGGAACGACCGCGAAGCCGTTCCCCTGCCGCCGCGGTTACTTCAGGCAGATGGGGTTCGCCCAGATCGGAAGCTGGGTGACTTTGTCCTGCTTGCGCACTTTGATGTCCCCGGTGAGTTCCTGCATGAAGACCTCGCAGCTGAACACCCGCGTGCCGGCCATAAGGTGGCCGCCCAGCGCTTTGCCTTCGCTGTCGGAGAGGAGCACGTGCGCGTGCACCATGGGCTTGTCATCGAAAAGGCTGATGTTGCCGCAGAGGGAAAGTATCTCCATCTCTTTTTCTACGTTGTGTTTGATGTACTTCTTGGCTTTCTGGTCGTAGATGCCGAACGTCGCCCGCTCCACCGCGCCGATGGCGTTGATAAGGCCGCAGCGCACCTGGTGATGGTGACTGAACTGCTGTATGGCCTGCAGCAGATCTTCCCCCTTGAAGATGCTGAATAAAAAGGTCCTTCCCGTAAGATAAGGCTTTTCCTGAACTTGCATATCGTCCCTCCGTTGCTATGCTATTGCGCGGTTACCGCCGCTTCCGCGTATTCACTGACGGCTCTCCACTGCGCGGCGCCGTCCAACCCCGCTTCTTTAAGTACGTCGTCCGCCCGGCCCGAGCACAGGTAGCGCCCGTTCCTGAACGGGTGCAGCGTGCGCGCGCGCCCCTCGTCGGAGCGCACCCAGTATTCCATCGTGGCCGGGGTAAAATCGGTTATGCCCATGGCTTTCATCGCCAGGCTCTCGGGGTAGATCCTGCGCCGTTCCTCGTCGTCTAGCAGCTCGAACAATTCCCTGCTGGCCACATAGAACACGTTGAGGTTCAGGCCGGCTTCCTTTATGCGGGGAAGCACTTCCCTCATGAATTCGCCGGCAACCCCGCTGCCCTGCAGCACAATGGTGCCGTGGGACATGCCGCGTTTAGCTTTGATCAGCGGGTACAGCCCTTTTACGTCTTTAGAGGCCGGCGCCAGCCCGAGCGCGGCGCGGTCCGGAGCCTTTTCAGCGGGCCTGGGCACGAACGGGGCGATCACGGCGGGACGCTTCGCCAGCGCCGCGGCCAGGAGCGGCCAGATCTCTCCGGGTTCCCAGGGCGTAAGCGTTATCATGGCGCCCTTCGGGAAATTGCCTTCCAGGAGCTGCAGGGCCTGAGGGTCCGCGTGGGTCGGACCGTCCTCGCCGGTCTTTATGCCCGCGTGCGCGTTGATCATTATGAACGGGTCGAAAGGCTTGCCGTCGAGCGCCCGGCGCGCCTGCTGGCCGATGGCGTGCAGGCGGGCGGGGAGATGCTCCAGGGGGGCGAGGAAAGCCGCGTAAGAACAGGAGATACCGATATGGGAGCCGAAAGCGGACAGGCCGGACATGATAGCGCCCATGGCGTCCTCGCAGATCCCGCCGGCCGCGTAAAGGCGGGAACGGGGATTGGAGACCGAATTGTAAAAGGAATCCCCGAAACCTTTTCCCACGGCGGCCACGCCGGTGGAGGAGCAAAGGTCCGCGGAGGAGGTCATTATGGCTCCGCCGGTCAGGCGGTTTATGTGGCCCAAGGCGCCGGCCAGCGTCTCGCGCATGAAAACGTCGCCGGCGGGCACGGGCTCAATAGCGGCCGGGGGGGAGGCCGGGTCGAGCGAGTACGCTTTTTGCGGGTCCGGCGCGCCTTCCCGGCTTTTCCTGCCGGCCGAGGCCAGGCGCGCCCAGGCCTCGTCGGTCTTCTTCAGGGCGAAAGCGGCGACCGCCGGGGAATTCTCCACGGCTTTGCGCACGGCCATGAGGGTTTCAAGGAAACATTCTTCGCTCTCGGAGGCGGAAGCCCTGGCCGGACAGCGCGGAACCTTGACGGCGAACTTCGCCTCTAATTCGGCCAGGGAAGCGTGGTAGCCTTCGGAGCCGAAGGCGTGTCCGGCGCCATGGGAGACCCGGCCTTCGATCCCGTATTTCCAGCCTTTCGTCGTCCGGTAGATTATCGCCGAGGGCTGGCGGTTGTCCGTAGAGCTGCGTATAAAACTTTGGGCGGCCAGTATCTGGAAGAAGTCGTGGCCGTTCGGCACGTAGACTACGTTCCAGTCATGCAGATAGGCGAGTTCGGCGGGGGTCCACTGCACGTACTCCCCCGGCTTGAGGTTCTCGGGGCAGACATTATCGGAATCTATAGAGGACTGGTTCCAGTCCAGGTGCATTACCAGGTTGGAAAGCTGGGCCGTGGCGGCCGAGGCCAGCACTTCTGACACGCGCCCGGCGGTGAGCCCGCCTTCGCCTTCCAGGAAATTCACGCGCGGGGCTTCGGGGGCGTACAGGTCCAGCGCCGCCAGCGCCAGCCCGGCCGCGGAGCCCGCCCCTACGCCCGAAGCTCCCGTGGCTACGGGGACAAAAGGGATAAGGGGGGTCGGGTGGCCGTCGAGGTTCTTTGCGTTGAGCCGGGTGAACGTTTCCGAAGCGGCAGCGGGGCTGCGGCGGAAACCGAGCAGGTCCTCCAGGCGCAGCCTGTATTTCTCCTGCGGCATATTAGCCGAACCAGCGGCGCGCAGGAGCTCGTCGCGCAGGGCCCAGAGGGCGTAGAGCCCCAGGGCCTTATGCCCGGCCGCGTAGAGAAGGACGTCGTTCTCTTTTTTCCACGGGTTGAAGAAGTCGTAATCCAGGGAGGAGAAAAGCAGCGCCTGGGCTATGCGCCCGGAGGAGATGCTGCCGCCGGGATGTCCGGAGACGGGCGCGAAATTATAGAGCACCGAGCAGAGCGCCCGGTAAAGGACGTCCAGGTCCTCCAGCGCTTTTATCTCGCTGTCGTCGGCCTTGAACTGCGACGCCATGATGATATCCGACACGTCGTAATAGGAGGCGCGCCGGGGGCCCAACGCGAATTTTGAAGGCTTTACGCCGTTGAAGTTTATACCAGCTTCCATCATGGTGTATCAAAACGCCGCGCGGGAGGAGGCCCCCGTCAAACCCGGCGTAAAAACGCCTAATGACATATTTTAGCAAATTAGGAGCGCGCCTCCCCGGGCAGTTTTGCATCGGCGCGCGTAAATAATATAATCTTTGGGAGAGACAACGCACACGGAGGACGCCATGACCGCTACCGCAACGCAGCCCGTTTCCTATAAAGAGCTCGGTTTCGTCAACACACGCGAAATGTTCAAGAACGCGATGAAGGGCGGCTACGCCGTCCCGGCCTATAATTTCAACAACATGGAACAGCTGCAGGCCATACTGACCGCCTGCGTGCAGTCCCGCTCCCCCGTAATCCTGCAGCTCTCCAAGGGCGCGCGCGATTACGCCAACGCCACGCTGCTGCGCTGGATGGGCCGCGGCGCGATGGAGATGATCAAGGAATTCAAGGAAGGCCCCGTGCCGGTGGCGCTGCACCTCGACCACGGCGACACCTTCGAGCTGTGCAAGAGCTGCATCGACAACGGCTTCTCCTCCGTCATGATAGACGGCTCCAGCAAGTCTTACGAGGATAACATAACGCTCACCAAGCAGGTGGTGGAATACGCGCACAAATTCGACGTAACGGTAGAAGGCGAGCTCGGCGTGCTGGCCGGCATCGAGGACGAAGTGGCCCACGAGCATTCCAACTACACCGACCCCGCGCAGGTGGAGGATTTCGTAAAAAAGACCGGCGTGGACTCGCTGGCCATCTCCATCGGCACCAGCCACGGCGCCTTCAAATTCAAGGTGAAGCCCGGCGAGAGCGCGCCGCCGCTCCGCTTCGACATCCTGGAGGAATGCGAGAAGCGCATCCCCGGCTTCCCGATAGTGCTGCACGGCGCCTCCTCGGTGCTGACCGAATATATCGACATGATCAACAAGTACGGCGGCAAGATGGAGAACGCCGTGGGCGTGTCGGCCGACCAGCTGCGCCGCGCCGCCAAGTCGGCCGTCTGCAAGATAAACATCGACTCCGACGGCCGCCTGGTGATGACCGCGCTGATCCGCAAGGTCTTCTCCGAGAAGCCCACGGAATTCGACCCGCGCAAATACCTCGGCCCGGCGCGCGACGCCCTGATAAAGATGTACGCGGACAAGAACGTGAACGTGCTCGGTTCGGCCGGCCGGGTATAAGAGCTGCCGGTCCCGGCGGCGGAGAAGAGGTCAGAGGTCCGGGGAACTCCCAGCCTCTGACCTCTGAATTTATGGCGGAAAAAGAATACGATGTCCTGGTAGTCGGCGCCGGCGCTTCCGGCCTGGCCGCGGCCATAGCCGCGGCGGAGGGCGGGGCGTCCGTGCTGGCGCTGGACAAGAACCACGTGCCGGGCCGCAAGCTGCTCTCCACGGGCTCGGGCAAATGCAATTTTTCCAACCTGGCCGTTACCCCGGTGAGGTATCACGGCGCCGCGCCCGGGTTCCTGGAAAAGGCCTTCGCCGCGCTCCCGCCCCGCGAGGTCCATGCTTTCTTCGACGGGCTGGGGCTGCTGCGCGCCGAAAAGGAGAACGGCCGTCTTTTTCCCAGGTCAATGAAGGCGCAGGACGTGGTTAATTCCCTGCTTAACAGGCTCGAGGCCCTGAAGGTCCCCGTTGCCCCGCTTACCGAAGTCACCGCCATAAAGCGGGCTAAGGGCCTTTTCAGCGTCGAGGCGGTTACAGTCGCGCCTAAATGGGACAAGAAAGCGCAGGCCGGCGGTAGAAAGACCTATACGGCCGGACGCGTGATACTTGCCGCCGGCGGCGCGGCCTACCCGCAGATAGGCGGGGGGGACAAGGGGTACGTTCTTCTCAAGAGCCTCGGGCATTCCGTCTCCGCGCCTTGCCCGGCCATAGCGCCTCTCAAGGTCAGGGAAACCCTGGTGCGCGGGCTGGACGGGGTCCGGCTGGACGCGGGGCTCTGTCTGAGGGTCGGAGAAAAGAAAGTCTCGGAGGCGTGCGGCGAGATACTTTTCACCGCCTACGGCGTTTCCGGGCCGGCGGCCCTGGACCTGAGCCGCGATGCCCTTTCCGCGTTAAGCCGCGGGCCGGTTGTTCTTGAAGCCGATTTTTTCCCGGACTACACCGCGGCGCGGCTCAAGGCCCTCCTTTCCTCCCGCGCGGCGCTTTTTTCCGGGAGACCTTTCCGTCATTTCGCCTGCGGCCTGCTCAACGAGAAAGTAGTCCGCGCCGCCGCGGAGCGCTGCGGCATCGGCTGGGAGCTGCCCGCCGGGCCCGGCATTGAAAAGCTCGCCGCCGTCCTCAAGTCTTTTACCCTCGAAGTCACGGGCTCCCTGGGGTTCGAGGACGCCATGGTCTCTTCCGGCGGCTGCTCCTGCGCGGAGATCGACCCCGCCACTTTCGGCTCGAAACTTGTGGCAGGCCTGTACGTAACGGGGGAACTCCTGGATATCGACGGGGATTCCGGCGGTTTCAACCTGCACCTGGCCTGGACGTCGGGACTTCTGGCGGGGCGGCACGCGGCAAAATAAACCGGCCCCCAAAAAAGAAAAGGCCGCGCTGCTTGCGCGGCCTTTTCTTTTTATCTAACCGCGCCCTAACTGAACAGGCCGTTGGAAAGCAGGTAAACCAGGGCCGAGATAGCGGCGGAGCCGGGGATGGTAAGCACCCAGGCCCAGATTATCTGCCCGGCCACGCCCCAGCGCACCGCGCTGAAACGCTTCATGGTGCCGACGCCCATGATCGCGCCGGTTATGGTATGGGTGGTGCTCACCGGAATACCAAGGCCGGAAGCCAGGTACAGCGTAGCCGCCGCTCCGGATTCCGCGCAGAAGCCGTCCACCGGCTTGAGCTTGGAGATCTTGTGCCCCAGCGTCTTGACTATGCGCCACCCGCCGAACATCGTGCCGAGCCCCATCGCCGCGTAACAGAGGGCCGCAACCCACTTAGGGATGTCGAATTCGGTGCCGGAAGTGCCGCCGCTAAGGTAGCCGGCGCTGACCAGCAAGCCGGCTATTATGCCCATGGTTTTCTGGGCGTCGTTGCCGCCGTGCCCCAGGCTGTAAGCCGCCGCGGAGAGAAGCTGCCCCTTCCTGAAAAGGTGGTCTACCTTGCTGGGGATGGAACGCGAAAAAAGGCGGTATACGATAACTCCCGAAATAAGGCCCAGCAGCATGCCCATCAGCGGGGAGATGACTATGAACGCCACTACTTTGATTATCCCGGACATCACCAGCACCTTGGTGGAGCCGGCCTTGACCACGGCCGCGCCGGCCAGGGCGCCTATCAGCGCGTGGGAGGAGCTGGACGGCAGGCCGAAGTACCAGGTAAGGACGTTCCAGGAACAGGCCCCGACGAGCGTGCCGAAGATGACGTGGCTGTCTATCACGGAAATGTCCACTATGCCCTTTCCTATCGTCTTGGCCACGGAGTGGTCGAAGATAAAAAAGGCGACGACGTTGAAGAAAGCAGCCCAGATGACCGCCTGCCGGGGAGAAAGCACCCGGGTGGACACTATGGTGGCTATCGAATTGGCGGCGTCGTGGAAACCGTTCAGGAAGTCGAAGACCAGCGCGAGAGCTATCAGGCCTATTACGACCAGCAGGTGGTTATCCATGCTTCACCAGTATGGCCTCGATGACCTTGGCCACGTGCTCGCAGGTGTCGAGGGTGCCTTCCGCCACTTCATAGATCTCTTTCCACTTTATGACCATGATGGGGTCCTTCTCGGTCTCGAAAAGGTGGCTGATGGCTCTTTCGCGGATCTGGTCCCCCAGGTTCTCCAGGCGGTTGACCTCTATGCAGTGATCCAGCACCCGGCGCGCGCGCTTGGTGTCGTGCAGATGCTTGACGGCGTTGGACAGGGCCAGCGCCGACTGGTCTATCGTATCGGCGAACTGGATCATGTTCTCCTCGTTGGCGTTCAGCTTGTAGAGCCTGATGCGGTTGGCCATCGAGTTGATCATGTCCAGGATGTCGTCGAGCGTGTTGGCGAGGGCGTAGATGTCCTCCCGGTCGATAGGGGTGATGAAGGTGCGGTTGAGCATATCCACTATCTCGTGGGCGAGAGTGTCGCCTTCATGCTCGAAGTCCTTTATTTTCTTTACCGTTTCCTCGTCGAAAGCGCCTTTTTTTACCGAGTGCTTGAAGCAGTCAGCCGCCTTTACGATATTTTCCGCCTGCAGGTTGAGGTAGTCGAAGAATTTTACTTCTTTAGGGAGGAAATTTATGGACATTTGGTTTCTCCTGGCAGGCGGCCGCGGTAGCGCGGGGCGCGCTGTCTTGAACATTCTGCTCTTTTAATTATATCCTTTTGTGACCAGGCAGGCAATTTTACGGAGGAACCCCATGGACTTTAAAAATTCGCTGTATAAACGTCTCGAGCGGTACGCCAAAGTAGATACGCAGAGCGACGACAGTTCTACCACTTTCCCGTCCACTAAAAAACAGCTTATCCTCCTGAAAATGCTGGCCGCGGAGTTGAAGGCCATCGGCGCCAAAAACGTAAAAATGGATAAGCACGGCTATGTGACCGCCCTTATCCCCGCCACCGTGAAGGGGAAAAAGCCGGCGATAGGTTTTCTCGCCCACGTGGATACGGCGCCTGACGCTTCCGGCAAAGGCGTAAAACCGCAGGTGCACCGCGGCTGGAAGGGCGGCGATATCGTCATCAGCCGCAAACTGGGCGTGATCCTTAACACGAAGAACTGCCCCGAGCTGGCCGGCTGCAAGGGCGAGGACATCGTGACCGCCTCCGGAGATACCCTGCTGGGCGCCGACAACAAGGCCGGCCTGGCCATAATAATGACGGGCGCGGAATACCTGCTCAAGCACCCTGAGCTCCCGCACGGTCCGCTGAAGATAGGCTTTACCCCCGACGAGGAAGTGGGGCAGGGCGTGAAATATTTCGACGTGAAGGCTTTCGGGGCGGATTTCGCCTACACCTTCGACGGCGACGTGGCCGGCGCCGTGGAAGTGGAAACCTTCAACGCGGACGGCGTGAAGATCGCCATAAAAGGGAAGAGCGTGCATCCCGGTACCGCCAAGGACGCCATGGCCAACGCGGGCCGCATCGCGGCCGACATCGTCGCGTCCTGGCCGGAGAGCCGCCTGCCCGAGACCACTTCCGGCCGCGACGGGTTCATCATGTTCACCGATATAAAAGGCGGCGTGGAGAAAGCCGAGCTCTCCGGCATAGCCCGCGAACATGACCTTGCGAAACTAAAAGGGCTGGAGCGGCATCTCGAGGCTATCGTGGCGGAGAAGCGCCTTAAATACCCGCTTGCCGAAATAAAACTGGAATTCCGCGAGCAGTACCGGAACATGGGGCCGGTAATTAAGAAATACCCCGAGGTCCTCGAAAACCTGCTTTCCGCCGTAAAGGAAGCGGGACTTACCCCGCACATCAAGCCCGTGCGCGGCGGCACCGACGGCGCCCGGCTTTCCTTCATGGGGCTGCCCACGCCGAACGTGTTTACCGGGGGCTACAACTATCATGGCCGTTACGAATGGGTTTCCCTGGACGGAATGAACAAAGCCGCCGAAGTTATGCTTAACCTGGCCCGGAGATGGGGCAGGTAAGCCGCGCGGCAGGCGAGATGTAAAAGCCGGTCAGGGCTGGCTTTTAAACCACGCCGCCAGGCGTTCCATGCCTGTTTCTATGTTTACCAGGGGCGCGTAATCCAGGTCCCGCCGGGCGGCGGAGATGTTGAACCAGTGGGCGGTGGTCAGCTGCTGCACTACAAAGCGCGTAAGCGGGGGTTCGCTGCCGGTCCCGGCCAGCTTCCAGGCGGCTTCCAGCCCGGCCGCCGCGGCATAGGCCAGCGCGTACGGAATGGCCTTGGCGACGGGCGCGGCCCCGGCCGCATTCAATATCATGTTCACGATATCCCAGTTGGGGCGGGGGTCGCCCTGGGAAATGAAATACGCCCGGCCGGCGCAGGGCGCGCCGGGGGAAAGCCTTTCCGCGGCCAGCCAGTGGGCGTTAGCCGCGTCGTCTATATAGGTGGTATCGATCAGCTTGTTGAAGGCGCCGATGCGCCGCAGCCGGCCGGCTTTCCCGCGCGCCACGATAGTGGCTATCATGTGGTCGCGGCCCGGGCCCCAGATAAGGTGCGGCCTGAGCGCCGCCGTGGCCAGGGCCGGCGAATTGGCGGCGAGCACCAGCTTCTCCGCCTCGGCCTTGGTCTTGGCGTAATAAGAATCGAAGCTGGCGGGGTACGGCGCTCTTTCATCCCAGCCGTCCACGTCGCCGCCCGGGTAGATGACGCTGGGTGTGCTGGTGAAAACGAAACGGGCGACGCCGGCCGACTTCGCCGCCTCCAGCAGGTTTGCCGTGCCCAGGACGTTCGTCCTGTAAAAATCCCGGTAGCGGCCCCACATGCCGACCTTGGCCGCCGCGTGAAAAACGGTATCGCAGCCCCGGCAGGCTTCTACCGCCGAAGCCCGGTCGGCGAGGTCGCCGCGGACGCATTCCACGCCCAGCGCGGCCAGGCGGGGGTAGTCCCCGCGCGAGAAGCTGCGCACGGAAACGCCCTTCGACATGAGGAGCTGCGCGATGGCGCCGCCGAGGAAGCCGCCGCCGCCCGTGACCAGGGCCTTCATCGCCGCGCCCCTGCGGCTCCGATCTTTTCAGCGGCAAGGAGCGCGAGCTTTTCGCGCGAGATCTTGGCGTTGTGCCGTATGTCCACGGGGAACCCGGGATGGTACAGGATGGTGCGTATGCTCTTCGTGCGCTCGTCGGCGGCTCCAAGGGCCCTCAGTTCGGCGGTGAGGACTTCGTCCGGGGATACTCCCTTTTCCAGTTCCACGAACAGCACCGGGGTGAGGTTCCCCGCGGGCCCCGCGCCCGTCAGCGCGCTGCGGCGCACTTTAGGATGAGCGTTGAAAACGGCTTCGCAGGGGATGGTGAAAAGCGTCGCGTCCGCCGTAACTACCCGGTGGCTCTTGCGGCCGCAGAACCACAGCCGCCCGCCGGCGTCCCGCCAGCCGGTATCGCCCATGCGGTGATAGACTTCGCCCGCCGGGCCGTAGATCTTGGCCAGGGCCGTGCTTTCCGGCCTGCCGAAATATTCGCGCGAGACCACGGGGCCCTTTACGGTTATCTCCCCGATCTCGCCGTCCTTTACCAGCAGGTCGTCGGACCAGCGCTGCACCGGCTCGTCGGAGATCTTAATGATAAAGGTTTCCATTCCTTCCCAGGTGTGCCCGACGCAGATGCCCGGCTGCCCCGGGGTGAGCGCGGCCAGTTCGGCGCCGGAGATGCAGGAGACCGGCAGCGCCTCGGTGGCGCCGTAAGGGGTATAAACCTGGGTGTCAGGCGGCAGCATCGTCTTCATGCGCGCGATCACGGCGGGGGAGACCGGCGCGCCGCACGAAATGACGCGGCGCAGCGACGGCAGCTGCGTGCCTTTCTTTTCTCCGTAGCGGCTGAGGGTGTCCAGCAGGGCCGGGGAACCGAACAACTGCACGGCGCCGTGTTCGTTGATCAGGCCTGAGAGCATGGCCGGGTCCACCGCCGCCGGCCTGGTAAAATCCATTTTGGGTATAACTATGGTAAGCCCCAGCGCTACGTCGAAAAGCGCGAAGAGGGGGAAAGTGGGCACTGAGTTAAAACCGGGCTCTATTTTAAAATGCTGCTTGAGCATCCCGGCTTGCGCGGCGAAGACGGAATGGGTGTACACCGCGCCCTTCGGGGAGCCGGTGCTGCCGGAAGTGAACAGTATCGCAGCCGTTTCGGGTGTGGTTTCCGCCGCCGGCACGGGGGTGCCTGCCCCCAGCCTGCGGATATCCTCCAGGGTGTACCCGCCCCAGAACCATCTTTTCCCTACGGTGACCAGGATCCGCAGCGATCCCCGGGCCCAGCGCAGGACCAGCCTGGCCGCGTGCGCCCTGGAGATACCGACAAAAGCTTCGGGGCGGGCTTCCTCGAGGCAGGCGCGCATGTTCCTGGCGCCTATGCCCGGGTCGATGAGCACTATCACGGCGCCGGCGCGGAAAAGGGCGAAGGTAAGGGCCACGAACTCTATGGAAGGCGTCACCAGGAGGGCTACGCGCATTCCCGGGGTTATGCCTGTTTTCGCGAGGCCGCCTGCCAGCAGGGAGATCTCCGCTTCCAGCCCTTCGAAGGAGATGGCGCGCGGGCCGTCTATTATGGCGGTGCGGCCGCCCAGGGCCGCCGCGCACAACGACATTAGCTCCGAGATATTGCGGATGTCCGGCATAGGAGGGTCAGGCCGCGCGCCCGATGAATTCCTTCACCAGCGGTATGACTTCGGCGGCGGCGTCCTCGAGGATATAATGGCCGCAGTCGGGGAAGACATGGGTTTCGGCCCGCGGGAACCTGCGCTTCCACTCCTCCAGGAAATGAACGTCGAAAACGAAATCCTTCAGGCCCCAGCAGATGAGCATGGGCAGCGTGGAAAGAGCGGAGAGCTTTTCCTGCGTTTCGAGCACCAGCGGATAGGCTTTGTCGCCGGGAGCCAGCGGGATATCCTCCACGAAACGCAGCGTAGCGATGCGGTTGCCCCAGCTGTTGTAGGGCGCGGTATAGGCGTCGCGCAGCCGTGGGCTCATGCGGGCGCGTTTGCAGCCTATCCAGGCCGCGCCGCGCGCGAAAGCGTTGAAGCCTCGGATCAGCCACGCGCCGAGCGGGGTGCGGCAGAGGCGCAGGGCGGGGGGGAAGGTTTTCCCGGACGGCAGGAAAAAGGCCCCGGTATTGAGAATAACCAGCTTTTCTATCCGTTCCGGGTGCCGCGCGGCGTAGGCGGTACCTATCATGCCGCCCCAGTCGTGCACCACCAGCGTGATCTTTTCTTTCAAGCCCAGGCCGTCCAGCAGGGCCTCGATATCCTCAACCCGGCTTTCAAGTGTGTATTCGTAGCGGTCGTCGCCGGGCTTGTCGGAAAGGCCGCAGCCGATATGATCGGGGACAATGACGCGGCAGCCGCCCCTCAGCGCCAGGGCCAGGTCGCGGTAATAGAAGGACCAGGAAGGGTTGCCGTGCAGCATGACCACGGTCGGCCCCGAGCCTTCGTCGAGGTAATGCATTTTGAGCCCGCCCCTGAGGGTGGCGAACTTGCCGCTGAAGGGATAAAGTTCCGGAGTGACTCCGTCAGGAAGGTAGGTCATAGTTGAAACCGCGTCATTACCATTTAAGGCCCAGCATTATCGTGTTCAGGCCGCTGCCGATGCCGAGGAAAGCCACGTTGTCGCCGGGGAGCAGGAATTCCCGCTCGTCGGCTATCGCGGCGGAGGAGGGCAGCGCCACGGTGCCCATGTTCCCCAGGTATTCATACGTGGAGAAATCCCGGCCTTCCGGGATCCCGAGGGCTTCCAGGATGTGCTTCTTGTGGGTTCCGCCGACCTGGTGACAGATGACCTTATTGAAATCTCCGGCCTTCATCTCCAGTTCCCCGAGCAGGTCCGCCCAGGTGCGCTGGCCCAGCGCCACGCCGTGCTTGAGCACGGCCGTCGCATCGGTGGACATATGGTCGCGGTGCCAGATGCAGAGCTTGTGATGTTCGCTGGCCGCGCGGTACGCCCCGCCCAGCAGCTTGTGTTTCTTATGCGTCCCGAAAGAACCGTCCGTCAGCAGTACGGCCACCGCCCCGGACCCGCCGGTAAGCGTGGCTATGGACAGGCGGAAGTTTTCGAAGCTTTTATCTTTCGTCATCTCCTCTATCATGCTGTCGTTGATCTCGCGGGCGGATTCGCAGGAGACCACCAGCCCGGCCTTTATCTGGCCCAGCTCTATGCGGTTGGCGACGTCTATCATGCCGTTGAGCACGCCCAGGCAGGCGTTGGAAACGTCGAACACGGCGGTCTCGGGCTTTACGCCCAGAGAGGCGGCTACCGCCGTGGCGGTCGCCGGCTCGCTGTGTTCGCGGCAGACCCCGGTGTAGAGCAGAGCCCCGAGATCGGCGGCGGAAAGGCCGGCCTGTTCCAGGGCCTTGCGCGCGGCTCGGGCGGCGCCTTCCGACAGGGCGAAACCGGGGTCCCACCAACGCCGCTCGCGGATGCCGGTCAAAGCCTCGAGCTGGCCGGGGGCTATATGCAGCCCCGCCATCATGGGGGCGATGCGTTTCTCAAGTTCCGAAGAGGTGACTACATTCGGTCCCAGTTCATAGCCTATCGCGTCCACGAAAACCTTGCTGTATTTCATGTTGTTATCCGTATGCTGAAATCTTTCATCTGGTAGATGACGAGCCCGTCCACGATCAGGAACCCGTCGGCGCGCAGCAGCTTCTTCTCGTCGTCGGCGCCGGTTAGGTACGCCTCCACGGTGACCAGCTTGTTCTTCGGCACCACCTGGCCGCGGTAGATCCACTGGTGTTTCTCGTTGAGGGCCATAGCTTCGAAGCGGGCGTTTTCAGGCAGGTCCTTCCACCTGAGCGCGGCGGCCGCTTTCATCAGGTTGATGAAGGATTCCAGCCCGAGCGAACCGGGGCAGACCGGGTCCTGGTAAAAATGCGCCTTGAAGAACCACTCCGCCGGGTCAACTTTCTTGAGGCCTCTAAGGAAGCCTGCCTTCTTAGGCCCGCCGCCGGGGATATAGGTTTCCACGGAGTCCAGCATGATCAGCTTTTCGTCGGGAAGGGGGGGCTGGGCCGAAAGAGCGGCCGCCGTCCCGCGGGCAGCTTCTTCGGGGCCGGGGGTATAGCGCGCCGCGCCGCGCACGCCCAGCTGCTCCGAGAGCGACTTCTTGGAGAAGAAGCCGAACTGGGTCACGCCTTTATATACGGTGCGGCCTTTGCAAAGCACTTCCATGTCGTAATCCTGGATGATCATGCCGCCGGACTGGGACACCTTGGTGATCTTCACCTTTGTGGTCAGTATCCCGGAGTCTGGAAAAACTTCCAGGTACTGCGTGGCCGTACCACCGAGATTCCGGAAGGACAGGTCAGTGGGGCTGGTCAGGGCGCTGCCCAGGTACGCGGCCAGCCAGCCGCAGGGCTGCAGCGCCACTTCCAGCAGCACGGCGAAAGGCATGGACTTCTGCGCGCCGGACTTAAAATACCATTCTTCCGGAGGCACGTCGTATTCGGCCTCGATGACCCCGCCCGCGGCAAGTTCCCACTGGCGGCAGTTCTCTATCTTAACAATGCGGTCCAGGAATTTATACGGCGCGCCCGGCAGCCTGGCTATCACGCGTTCCGAATCGAAAACCTTGTATTTTTCGCCGAAGGCTTCGGACGGCCTGCCTATGGCGAAGGCGGTGATGCTGGCGTCGTCGAAAACAGCTTTCCGGGGGCCGGCCGGCGCGGGGCTGGAGGCGCCCGCCCACAGGGCTTCTATCTCCTGCTTCCTGGCGCCGCTCATGCGGATGGACATGTTGTGGATATGGATGATGCGCTTGCCGTCGGCGTACATGAAGGCGTCGGCTATGGCGTAGGGCGTGCCGTCGGCCTGGTAGCCTATTTCTTTGACGATGATCTCGTACATCGCCTTTTTAGTGGAGGGCAGCACCTGGCCGCGGCATTCGAGCCGGCTGGTCACGCCCGGTACCGGCTCGTACCAGCAGGAGCCTTCTTCCGCCGTCCAGCCAAGGCGCAGCAGCAGGACCCTGAAAGTGTGCAGGCAGCATTCATACATCAGCGTGCCGGGCATCACGTGGTCGTCGGAGAAATGACAGACCAGGTGCCAGTCGTCGGGGTGGATGTCCATCTCGCCCTGCACCAGGCCCAGGCCGTAGCGGCCGCCGCGCGGGGAAAGTTCAAGTATCCGGTCCACCAGGCGCATCTTCCCGGAAGGCAGGCCGACCGGCTTGGCGAGAGGCAGGTCCGCGAAAGCGGGGCCGAAAGCTTCGGCGTAGCGCCCGGCGCGCAGCGCTTCCAGCTGCGCGTCCGAATAAATTTCTTTTTCCGCCGCGAAAGGAGCGGGAGGCTGCCAGCCTTCCGGGGCCTTGCCCGGGGCTGAAGCCTGCTCTTCGGCCGTGAGTACCACGCCTTTGCCTTTGGAGAGTTCCTCTTGCGTGAAGAAGCCGGCGCAGCCTTTCTTCATACTGAGCAGCGGTTGGCCGTCGACGGTGCTCTCGTAGTTGAAGAAGAAAAGCCAGATGTCGCCGTTCTGCGCGAAGCGCTCGATATTGATGTCGTAATGGATGGTCTGGCCCGGTTGCGGCAGGCCGCGGTGGAAGGTGACTTCCGCGTCGAGCAGGCGGTACATCGCCTTGCCCTTGGTCCTGCTGTCGATGCCGAGGTAGCCGCACAGGAACAGGTCCGCCTGTCCCGCTTCTACGGCGATACAGGTGGGGATGCGGCCGCAGTCCAGATACCAGGCGTCCTGGTGTATATCGTGTTCCGTTACCACGTTCCCGGAGGTCATGGAGGCTGGCTCGCCGCGCACGGAGAGGATGCGGTCCACCAGCATCAGCGGCTCGTCGGGCAGGCGCACGCGGGTGGGGTAGGTGTCGGCGGAGGCGAACATGGGGCCCAGCACCCTGGCGATGGAGCCTACGGCGAATTCCAGGCATTGCTCGCGCGTCATGAACACGGCTGCCTGCCGCTGCGCTTCGCTCCGGGCCGGCAGCGGCGGCGCGGCGGGCGGAGCGGGAACGGCCCGGGCGGCCGGCGCCGTCCCGCCGGCTTTCAGCAGGGTTTCCTGGAAAGCGATGTTCTTTGCCTGCAGCAGCGAAAAATTATTGGAAAGGCGGAGGAAAACCTCGTGCGCCTTGGCGCCGGCCGAAGAAGCCGCTGAAAAATTAAGCAGGTAGCCCGGGCCGGGCTGTGCCGCGGAGGGCACGGGCGCCGCCGGGGCCGGAAGCGCGGGCGCGGGAGCCAGGCGCGGCGGCAGGGACTGCGCAGCCGCGGCCGCGGGGACGGCGGAGCGGCTGACGGCGGGCACGGGGACGCTCTTTGCTGCCGCCGCCGGCTCCGCGGAAGGCTCCCAGTTGTTCTTCACCGGGGGCGGCACTGAAAGGGGCGCGCGCACGATGTTCTTGACCGGCCCGTGGTCCTGGTGGGCCGAGGCGAGGGAGCCCTGCCCGTAAAGCGCGGCAAGGTCCGCCGGCGCCCGTTCGGTTATAAGCCGCGCGAGCAGGCGCAGCACCGTTCCCACGGCGTTCTGATTCTTTACGCAGGCGGACCGGGCCAGGTGGGGCTGTACACCCAGGATCTTGTCTATCATCCGGGTACAGGAAGCTTGCGGGCCGAGCTCGACGAAAACCCTGGCCCCGTCTTCGTAGGCGCGGCGCACGAGCGAGGGAAAATCCAGGCTGTGCACGGCCTGCGCGACGATGGAATCAGCTGCGTTCTCGCGGGTAACTTCGTAAGATTTTTTCCAGGCGCCGCTGTAGAAGCGTACGCCGGGGGGCGGCGTGGTGGGGAAAAGGTGGAGGTCGCGGTACTGTTTTTCCACGAGTTTGGCGGCCTCGAAGTGGACCGTGGAAACGCCCTGCAGCGGGAGGAAGACGCAGCCGAGGCCTTCCACCAGCGAATTTACGGCTTTGCGGTAGCCGCCCACCACGCATTCCAGCGGGGCGTTCACTATCAGGAGGGCGGCCCGCTCCGCGCCTTTAAGCGCCATGCGGACATTGTCGGCGGGCCGGTCTATAACGCCCAGCACCCAGTCCACCTTTTCGTCCTTGGGCAGGTTCCAGAAACGCCGCGCCGCGTCGCAGGGGCCGGCCAGGTCGCTTACGAAAAGGCTGGATTCGTTTATGCGGCGCAGCATCTCGTCGCGCGCGGTCCAGGTCCTCAGCGCGAAAAGCCCGGCCGTCTCGCCCAGGCTGTAGCCTATAACGAAGGCGGGCTGCACGCCGAGGGAGCGCACCAGGTCGCTGACCGCGGTGCCGTGCGACACGGAGCCGAAGATCATGGATTTGAAATCCTCTATTATCTCCCTTTCGGTCTCGGCTTCCCAGCCGGGGGTCCAGAGGAAACGCCAGGGGGCGAAGAAGGCCGGGGCCATCTGGCCGCGCAGGTAGCCGTTCTCGGCGTCCTGGCGGCGCAGTATTTCCGGCCACTGGACCCAAAGCTCCCTGCCCATGCCGATGTACTGGTTGCCGGAGCCCGGGAAGACAAAAGCTATGTTCTCCGGTTTGGCCTGGCCGGCGGGAGTATAGAATATCCTTTCACGGAAAAACTGTTTTTCCGGTGCCGCCCGCAGGCCTGAGATTGCGGAGTCGAGCAGCCCGGCAAGCTCCTGCGCGTCCCTGGCCAGCAGGACGCAGGCGCGTTTCGCGGCAGGGCGGGCGCCGGTGTGGGCGAACCACGCGCGGGCGAGCTTCTCTACGTTTTCAGCGGGGTCCCTGCGGGAAAGCCAGGCTTTCAGGTCCAGGAGACCGGAGATTACGCCCCGGGCGTCCTCGTCTTCCACCGCGAACAGGGCCTCCGCCCGGGCGCCAAGGGGCTGACGGCGCTCAAGCGCGGCAAATTCGTCGCCCGCGGCCTGCTCCACGCCCTCCAGCACCACGTGGCCGCAGTTCCCGTCGATGCCGAGGGCGCTGACCCCGGCGCGCCGCTGGCCTTCCGCCCGGTTGCGCAGCCAGTATTGCGGCTCCACCGGGATATGGAAGCGCTTCCTGGCGCGCGCCAGCCCGGCCAGCGGGTCCACCTTCAGCATAGGGGGGAGGATTTCCTGGTAAAGCGCCAGGGCGGCCTTTACGACGCCGGCCAGCCCGCAGGCCGGCCCCGCGTGCCCTATCACCGGCTTGACCGCGCCCAGGGCGCAGGGAAGCTGCGCCGCGGAGATCCCGTAAAAATCGGCCAGCGCCTCGGCTTCGGCGGAGTCTTCCTCGGGAATGCCGCTGCCGTGCGTTTCCAGGTAGCCTATCGTGGACGGGTCCACCTGGGCCTCGCCGTAAGCCTCGCGCAGCGCGCCGGCATAGGCGGCGGGGGTGGGCGCAGGCTTGTCTACCCCGCCGCCGGAGGCGAAGCCCAGCCCCTTGATGACCGCGTAAACCCGGTTCCCGTCGCGGAGGGCGTCGTCCAGGCGCTTGAGTATAAGGGCCGCGGCGCCTTCACCCGGGACCGTACCCGCCGCTGACTTGTCGAAGGGCCTGGCAGCCGGCGCGAAGGGCGTCAAAGCCTGGGCGGCGAGGAGCGCGCGTGGGTCGCCGTCGAGCGACACCGCGCCGACGATGGCCGTATCCAGCTCGCCGGAACGCAGCGCGCGCACTCCGGCCTCCAGCGCCCGCAGGCCGGAAGTCTCTTCGCTCGAAATGGTGAAGCTCGGCCCGCCGACGTGGAATTCACGCGCGATGCGGCTGGCCACGATGCCGCCCAGCGCGCCCATGGTCCGGTTGGCGCTCAGGGCGGGGCCGGCGGCGTCGCGCAGCCCGGCCAGGAAATCTTTTTCCTGCTTTTCCGAAAGATGCCAGCCGCGCTCGGCGGCGCAGCGGCGCGCGGTCTCGAGCAGGGACCAGCGGAAATGGAAGTTGGTGGTGTTCAGGTCGAGGCCCAGGCCGATGAAAACCCCGGCGTTCTCAAGCCCCTTTTCGCCGGGCCCGGAGTCCGCCACGGCCTTGGCGGCCACGTCCAGCATAAGCAGCTGCTGGGGAAGCATCTCTTCCAGCTCTTTCGGAGGGATGCGGTAGGAGTCGGAGGAAGCGCCGGCCTCGCGCAAATAAAAGCCTTTGGTTTCCAGCCCCGGCAGGCCGCGGCGGCGTTCGTCCGCCAGCGGAGCGGCGGGCATCGGGGTCCCGCCCAGCACAGTTTCCTGGAATTCGCGGAGCCCGCCAAGGGTCCCGAAGCGGGCTTCCATCCCGACGATAGCTACCGGCACGGGAGCGGCGGCGGCCGCCTTGGGCTGGGCCTTGCGGGGCAGGGGAGAGAAGGACGACGCGTATTCTTCTACGAGCACATGGGCGTTTATGCCGCCGAAGCCGAAAGCGCTGACCGCGGCGCGGCGCGGCGTCCTGCTGTCGCGCTGCGCCCAGTCCTCGCATTTGTGCGGGACGCGGAAGGGGCTGGCGGCCAGGGCGATCCTGGGACCGGGCTTGGAGAAATTAGCGGTCGGCGCTATGGCCTTGTTGCGCAACGACAGGAGCACCTTCATCATGCCCGCCGAGCCGGCGGCCGTAAGCAGGTGCCCGATGTTGGACTTGACCGAGCCGAGCGCGCACTGCCCCTCGGTCCAGCCCCGCTCGCCCCAGAGCGCTTTGAGGCTTTCCACTTCCACCGGGTCCCCGGTAGGCGTGCCGGTGGCGTGGCACTCGATGAAGTCCACCTGGGAAGGGGAGAGGCGGGCCTGGCGGTAGGCCGCGCGCATGGCGTACAGCTGCCCGGCGGTATTAGGGGCCAGGAGGCTCCCGCCGATGTCGTTGGAAAGGCCTATGCCGGTTATAACTCCGTAGATGTTGTCGCCGTCGCGCACCGCGTCGGCCAGGCGCTTGAGCACGAACATGCCGGCGCCCTCGCCGACCACCAGCCCGTCGGCGGAAGCGTCGAAGGGCGACGGCCGCCCCGAAGGGGAAAGGGCGCGCAGCTGGGAGAAACCCATCTGGGTGTAAAGGCTGGAAGGGCGCGACACCCCGCCGGTAAGCATCGCGTCGGCGCGGCCCGAGCGCAGCGCGTCCACGGAAAATTTAATGGCGTAAAGCGAGGAGGCGCAGGCGGCGTCCAGCGTGAAGGTGCCGCCGGCCAGGCCGAGCGCGCGGGCGATGGCCCCGCCGGGAAGGCCGGCCACGCAGCGGTTAAGCGGGTCCGTGCCGGCGCTCTGCGGCGTGAAGGCTTTGCCCAGGGCCGCTTTCTCGAACGCCGGGAGCAGGGTTTCCCGCGCCAGCGCCGAAACGGAATCGGTGGGCAGGACTATGTTGCCGATCACCACCCCGGTGCGGGAACGGCAACATAGTTTGGGCTGGGCGTCGTGAAAGGCCTGCCTGGCGGCGTGCAGGGCCAGGTGGAAGACCGGGTCGAGTTTTGCAATGAAGGATTCCCGCAGGTCCAGGCCGGAGGCGTCCAGCTTGAAATCCTCTACGAAGCAGGCTTTGATTGAATAGACCTTGTCCGGCGCGCCCTTCTGCGGGTCGAAGGCGTCGCGGCCGGGCAGCAGCCAGCGTCCCGCCGGGACCTCCTTGGCGGAGCAGGTCCCTTCCGAGATGTTCTTCCAGAAACGCTCCAGGTCAGGGGCGCCGGGAAAGATGCCGCCGATACCGACGACGGCTATGGGCTGAGGTTCTGTCATTAAAACCTTATTTGAGGCTCAACTCCGTCCTCCGGAAAGCTTCGTTAAGCGACTTGTCCACCGTGGATTCGTAGCCTTCCAGCCTGGCGACGAGCACGCCGTTCGCGTCCACGAAATCTATATCGGCCCTGGCGCCGTGGTCCGACGAGGAGGTGACGCGCGCCACGATCCTGACGCCGGCGGCCGGGAAAGCCGCGGCATACTGGCGGTACGAGGCGGCGCTGTTGGGCAGGGAGCAGGCGCCGGAATTCTCGAACGTCCAGAGTATCATGCCCTGGAAGGCGGCGTCGAGCGCGGCGGGGTCGGCTAGCCAGCGGTCGCGCAGCGGCCGGCGCAGCCAGGAGGCGGGGGGCAGCGCGGCGGCGGCCTCGAGCACGATGCCCTTCTCTGAAACGCCCGCCACCGAGCGGATGAAGCGCATGTCCTCGCCGTGAAATAGTATCTCCCGGTAGGCCCGTTCCACCGGCCGGGGGTACGGCTTAAGCGCGAACTCGGGCGCGGCGGCGGCCGGCTTGGGCAGGGAGGGGGCGAGAAGGATCTCCGCCCCGGAGTGCAGCTCCCCGGCGGGCCCGCGCAGTTCCACGGGAACCGCGAAGAAGCCGTCTTTCTTTACGGCCTTGCCGGCGAGCGCGGAGATCCTGCGGGTTTCGCCGTTGAGGATGATGCCCTTGTAGATCTTCAGCCCGTTAAAGCCGTGGAACACCAGGCCGGGATTGCCGTGCAGGGCCGCGTGGGCCAGCCATTCCGTTATCACCGCGGTGGGAACGACGGACTTCCCGTTCATCACGTGCGAGCGCAGCACGGGGCAGTCCTCTACGGAAACCGCCAGTTCGAAAGCGGTGGAAGCCGCGCGCGGCTGCTGCGTCTCCAGGGGGGGCTGCGCCGGGGCGGTTCCGGCCGGGCCGCCGGCCGGCGCGCGTACGGGGCGGGCAATAACGACCACCTCCACGGCGGCGCTGCCGGAGGCGAGTTCGTCTACGAGGAACCGTCCGCCAGCTTTGAGGTCTATTACGCCTACGCCCTCTTTCGCGAACAGGGCTTTGAGCCCGTCGTTGACCATGCCGCCGTCCCAGGGGCCCCAGTTGAAGGAGACCACGCGGCAGCCGCCGAGGCGGCGGGCCAGCAGGCGGGCGGTCTTGTTGAGCGCCTCGTTGGCCATGGCGTAATCGCACTGCCCGGCGCGCCCGAAGCGGGCCGTGGACGAGGAATAAAGGGCCAGCACCTTGAGCTTGGAGGCATCCAGCGCTTCGAGGAGATTGCGAAGGCCGGACACTTTGGTGTCGAAAACCGAAGCGAACTGCTCGGGGGTTTTGTCCTGGATCAGTTTGTCGGCCAGCACGCCGGCGCCGTGCACAAGACCGCGCACCGTGCCCAGCTCCTTGTCTATCTTCGAGAGGACCTGCTCAAGGGCCTTGCGGTCGCGTATATCGGCGGAGTAATAGACCGCCCTGGAACCGGCCGCCTCGAAGCGGTTGAGCTGCGCGCGTATCTCCCTGGCCGCCAGGATGGCGCGGCACTGTTCGCCCGCGGCTTTCGGGGCCATACCGGGATTGCGGGAAATAAGGGCTTTTTTAATGTCGGCTTCCGTGCGGTGCTGGGAAAGCCAGGGCTCTTCGGCGGGAGGCAGCGGGCTGCGCCCGAGTATGGCCAGCGCCGGGGAACAGGCCGAAGCGAGAGCCGCTGCCGCTTCCGCGGTCACGCCGCGCGCCCCGCCGGTTATCAGGACCACGTCGCCCTTCGCGAGCGGGAGGTCCCCGCCTTTTACCTGCTCGGAGCGGCTGAGGAGCACTATCCTGCCGCCGGTTTCGGAAAGGCCCATCTCGACGGGGCCCTTGAAAAAGAATTCATCGGCTATGGCCTGCGCCACGGAGGCCGTGTGCTGCCAGTCGGAGGCCGCGTCCAGGGCCCGGCAGGAAACTTCCGGCCATTCATGGGCCGCGGTCTTGGCCAGGCCGGCCAGCCCGCCGAAAACGGGGTCCTGCTCTGACTTGAGCCCGTCCACGCCGAAAGAACCGTCCAGGCGCGAAACGGTCATTAGGCAGGCCGCGGAGCTGCCGGCCGCGCCGCGGAGCGCCGGCCCCGCCAGCTGCGCCAGGCGGAACGCGTTCTTAAGGTAAGCCTCGGAATCGGCCGACCAGAAAGACTTCTTGCCGAGCTTTACGGCGGGGGCTAAGATCATCAGCCCGGACAGCCCTTCCTTCGGGGCCGGTTCTGCATGCGCGAAAGGTATTTTAAGCGCGCGGAAACCGCGCTCCTCCAGGTTCTTGACCACGGCGGAGGAGAGGGCGGAACCGTCGTCGGTGACCCAGACGGGAAGTTCCCTGCTCGGCGATATCTTTTCCCGCGGGGAGGAAGTATCGAAATCCGCGGCCCGCAGGGTTTCGCGGGTTATTTCGTAGTTCCCGGTTTTAACCGGGGCTTCGGTCTTCGCTTCCTGCGAGGCGGAGGGAGTTCCCGCGGTGAGGAAAGCCGTTACCTGGCGCAGGGTGCGGATGGAGCCGAGCTGCTCCGGCGTGATGCGGGGCGCGGAGGGCAGCTTTTCCTGCAGTTCCGAAAGTATGGCCACGCGCTTGATCGAATCTATGCCGAGGTCGGACTCCATGTCCATGTCCTGGTTGAGCGACTCCGCCGGGTAGCCGGTCTGGGAGGAAACTATGGACAGCAGCACGGAACCCGCGTCCTGGCCGGCGGCCCCCGCGGCGGCCGGCTGGGCCGGGGCCTGCGGCATGCCGGCGGACAGGTAGGAAGTAACCTGGCGCAGCGTGCGGATGGAGCCGAGCTGCTCCGGCGTGATGCGGGGCGCGGAGGGCAGCTTCTCCTGCAGTTCCGAGAGTATGGCCACGCGCTTGATCGAGTCTATGCCGAGGTCGGACTCCATGTCCATATCCTGGTTGAGCGACTCCGCCGGGTAGCCGGTCTGGGAGGAAACGATGGACAGCAGCACGGAGCCTACGTCCACTCCCGGGGCCGCCGCGGGCTGCGGGACCGGCGCCGGCGCGGAGCGAACGGGCTGCGGGGCGAACGCGGGCTGGGCCTGGTAGACCGGCTGCGGCACCGCGGGGCGGTAAACGGGCGCCCCGGTGAACATCTGCTGCTGCTGGTCTATCAGCGCCTGGAAAGAACGCTGGGCGGCTTCCTGGCCTTCCAGGAACCGGGCGTGAAGGATGGCGGTCTGCTCCTGCAGTTTCTGGAGCGCGGCCATGCTTTCCTGGGTCACGCGCAAAGCGTCGGAGGCCAGGGCGTGCGCCGGAGCGAACGGGACGGCGGCGGCCCGGGCAGGCGCCGCCTGCGCCTGCAGCGTAAGGGCTTTCTTCGGCGCCGAGGGCGGGCGCGGGGACCGGTAATTGGCCCCGGTAAGCTTTACCGCCAGCTTGGAGATCTTCCTTTCCAGCACGTCCTTAACGCCGGCTTCGCCGCCTTCCCAGGCCGGGAGGTCAAGGCTGAAACCGAGCGAAGCCAGCCGCGCAAGCGTACGCGCGGCGTCGGTTACCCCGGAGCGCCTGCCCGAACAGGAATCCAGCGCGAAAGCGGTATGCTCGCGGCCTGCAAGGATGGCGCCGGCAAGGCCGGTAAGCCGCGCCCCCGGTCCCACTTCCAGGAAGACGCGCAGGCCGGCGGCGTACATCTTCTCCACCATGGCCGTGAATTCTACGGGGGAGGCGAGCTGGGAGGCCAGGATGGCGCGCGCTTTGTCGGGCGCGCCGGGATAGATATCCGCAGTCTTGTTGGCGTAGACAGGGACTTTAGCCGCTGAGAATTTAACCTTGTCGAGCGCCGCGGCGAACTCCTTCTGCGCGCCGGCCACCAGCGGGCTGTGGAAAGCGGCCGAGACCTGCAGCGGGACGTTCTTCATCGAGCGGTTACGGAAGCAGTCGGAAGCGCGCTGTATCTCGGCGGTACCGCCGGAGAGCACGAACTGCGCCGGTGAATTCTTGTTGGCGATGATGAGGTCCAGCTTCTCCTCCTTCATCACCTTCTCTATATCGGCGAGAGGGGCCTGCACCGCCAGCATGCTGCCGCGGTCGCCTTCGCCGCGGGCCATCAGTTCTCCGCGGGTGCCGGACAGGCTGAAGAGGGTTTTAACGTCGAAGACGCCCGCCGCGCAGAGGGCGGGCAGTTCGCCGTAGCTGTGCCCGGCGAAAGCTTCGGGAGCGAGGCCGAAGCCGGCCAGCACGCTGTAAGCGCCGAATTCGGCCGCGCCGAGGGCGGGCTGGGCTATGCGCGTATCCTTCAGGTCGTCGGCCTGTTTCTGCTTGTCGGCCGGAGTGAAGGCGGGGCGGGGATAGATGTAATCGGAGAGCGGCTTGCCGCCCGGGAATTCCCCGTCGGCGGCCGAGAGGACGTCCAGCGCGGACGGGAAGCGGCAGGCGAGCTCGCGCTGCATGCCCGCGTACTGCGCGCCCTGGCCGGGGAACAGCACGGCGAGCTTTTCCGGGGCGCCTGAGCCGAAGAATACGCCTTCGGGGGTCGCCCAGGACTTGTCGGCGCCCTGCGCGCCCAGTTTGGCCAGGGCGGAATCTATCAGCCTGGCGTGGTCCTGGCCGTCGCGCTCGAGCACGAAAGCAAGGCGCGCGGGGTCCGACGGCTTGAAAGCGGCGCGGGAGCGCATGGCCTTCACGCGGACCTCGTCCCAGGCGAGGCCTTTCCAAGAGGCTAATTCTTTGCGGAGCGTTCCCGCGTCCGGCCCGGAAAGGGCCGCTACCTGCACGTCGCCGTCCCAGTCGGGGGAAGCCTTGGCGGAGGAATGCTCTTCGAGGACGGCGTGGAAATTGGAGCCGCCGAAGCCGAGGGCGCTTACGGCCGCGCGGCGCGGGTGGTCCTTCTTCAGCCACGGGCGCAGCTCGGTGTTCAGGTAAAATGGAGTGGTGCCGGCGGCCAACTGCTTTAAAGGGGTGGTGACCTTTATCGTGGGGGGCAGCGTCTTGTTGTACAGCGAAAGCGCGGCCTTGATCAGGCCGGCCGACCCGGCGGCGGCCTTGGTGTGGCCCAGCATGGACTTAACCGAGCCCAGCGCGCACCAGGCGCCTTCCTTCCCGGTTCCGCGGAACACTTCCGTAAGCGCGTCCACTTCCACGCCGTCGCCGACGACGGTGCCGGTACCGTGGGCTTCCACCAGCTCTATGGTGTCAGGGGAAACGCCGGTGGCGGAGTAGGCGTTGCGCAGCGCGCGCGTCTGGCCCTCGGCGCTGGGCGCGTAAACGGCTTTGCCTTTGCCGTCGGAAGAGGAACCCACGCCCTTGAGCACCGCGTAGATCCGGTCGCCGTCGCGCTCGGCGTCGGCCAGGCGCTTCATGGCCAGCATGCCCAAGCCCTCGCCCAGCATGGTGCCGTCGGCTGAGGCGTCGAAAGGTTTAATGTCCCCGCTGGCGGAAAGCGCGGGGGTCTTGCTGAAGCACATGTACATGAAAATATCGTTGAAGCAGTCCACGCCGCCGGTGATGACCATCGAAGAGCGGCCGGCCGCCAGTTCGAGGGAGGCCATGTGCAGCGAGGCCAGGGAGCTGCCGCAGGCGGCGTCCACCACGCAGTTGGTGCCGCCGAGGTTGAAGCGGTTGGCTATGCGGCCGGCCACCACGTTGCCGAGCAGGCCGGGGAAGGAACTTTCCTGCCACGGGACATAGTCTTCCTGCATGCGGGAGATGATCTCTTCCGCGTCCTGGCCGGTTATGCCGAACTCGGCCAGGGCCTTGCGCCACTTCGGGTGCCCGAGGCGCGCCCCGAGCGGTATCACCAGCTCCAGCGCGCCGGTAACGCCCAGGATCACGCTGACGCGGCTGCGGTCGAACTCGCGGCCCTGCCCGTAGCCGGCGTCCTCCAGCGCCATCTTGGCGGCGAGGAGGCCCAGCAGCTGGGCGCTGTCGGTGGCCTCGAGCGCGTTGGGCGCCAGGCCGAATTCGGACGGGTCGAAATCCACGGGGAGGAGGAAGCCGCCCTTGTGCGCGTAGGTCATGTCCGGTTTCTTCGGGTTCTTGTCGAAATGGTCTTCGGGAAGCCAGTGTGACGCCGGGACTTCCGTTATGGCATCCACGCCGTTCTTGATGTTGGCCCAGAACCGGCGGCTGTTCTCCGCTTTGGGGAAAAGGCAGCCTATGCCGACGATGGCGATAGGGGTCAAGGCGGGATTTTCTTTGGCGTTCATGTTGTCCTCTTTTAAGACGGCCGCCCGGCGGGCAGGGCCCGCGGTGCGGCGCAGCTGTCGGCTAGAATAACGGCGCTAACTGCTCCCTGGTCTGCGGCTCCTGCCGGGCGAGGGCGGCGTCTACCGCCACTCCCTGGCAGCGCAGCGCGTGCAGGCGGCTGAGCGCCGCCGCGCCGGCCAATAAATTGAAGGCGACCGTGACGGCGTCGCGGGACCGCGGGGCTTCCAGGAAGGTGCCCTTCGTCCACTCGTTGAAGGCGCCCATCGAGGGGCCGCACCACACCTGGTAATCCAGCTTGCGGGATTCGTCGCCGGCCAGCGGCCAGCGGGAGGACTGGCTGAGATACCAGCGGAAAACGAGGGCCATCTTGTGTTTCGGGTCGCGCTCGGCGCGCTCCGCCTGGGAAGGCTCCCTGCGCAGGAAGAATTCGCGCGTGCCGGCCCAGACCTCTTCGAAAGAGGACCTGAAGTAATCCTTCTCCAGGGACGCGCGCAGGTCGGCGGGCAGCTCGGCGAAGCTGCCGTGCGCGCGGTAGATCTCGAAAAGCTTGTTGGCGCGCATGGCGAACATCGTGCCGCGCTTGAGGACCTGCACCTTCACGCCCATCTCGAACATATCGGCCGCGGCCGCCATCGCCACGTCGGACTGGCCGGCCCCCGCCAGCAGCGTCCGGACCAGGTCCGAAGTGCCGGACTCCACGCAGGCCTGGTTCACGGAACCGGTAACGATATAGGCCGCGCCCATCATGAAGGCCGCGGCCGCGGCTTCGGGCGTAGCTATGCCGCCGCCGGCGCCCACGCGCAGCCCGGAGGGATAGGCATACTTCTCCTGGGCCCTGTCCTTTACGGCTATGATGGTGGGCAGCAGGTTCACCAGGGGGCGGTTATCCGTGTGGCCGCCGGAATCGGCTTCGGCGGTGACGTCCTCCGCGACAGGTATCCGGGCCGCGAGTTCCGCCTGCTCCGGGGTCAGTTCGCCGCGCGAGACCAGCTCCCTGAGGAACTTGTCGGCGGGAGGGGAGAAGAAACGTTCGGCTACCTCGACGCGGGAAACCTTGCCGATAACGCGGTTCGGGGTTTCTATCTCCCCCGCGGAGTTCAGGCGTATGCCGTGGGTGCGGTAGCGTATCAGCGGCAGGCTCAGGTTTATATAGGCGGAGGCTTCTATCAGCCGGATGCCGCGGCGCAGGCAGAGGTCCACTACGGCGGCCTCCGGGGCCGGGTCAGAAGGAGTATGGATAAGGTTGATGCCGTAGTTGAACGCTTCGCCGGCCTGGAGGCGGTCTATGGCCTTCTCTATTTCTTCCACGGGCTGCCCGGCCGCCCCGTAGAAACCGAGCATGCCGGCGCGCCCCAGGGCTTCCGCCAGCTGGGTGGAACTTATCCCGTTGGCCATCGAGCCGCCGACATAGGCGTACTTAAGGCCGTGGGCCCGGAGGAAAGCCGGGTCGCCCAGGCTGTAAGGGCGGCAGACCGGGACAAAGGCGTCGGCGGAGGCTATTCCGGGGGTGAAAACGGGGGCTCCGCCGCTGAACGACAGGGAATAGGGCCTGGAAATATCGCGCAGGCACGAGACCGTCTCAGGCGAATAAGGCAGAAAAAGGGGTAGTTCCGTTAATTGAGCTTTAGAGGTCAAGAGATTCTCCGTAGTATCAATAGCCGCAGCCGGTCATCAAATTATATATGTTTTCCTTATATGGGGTCTAGCGGAAAACCGGCAGCCGTTGATTCCAACTCTATAATTTGTTAGAAATGAAGGTAAGAGCTAACGGGCAAAGGGAGAGATCTATGAGAAGAACCGGGATTTTGATGGTTTTCACGGCGGCGCTTTTTCTTGCGGGGTGCCCCTATAAAGCGGAACACAGGCTGGGAGCCCCGTCAGCCAAAACTTTCGACGAAGGCCTTATCGGCAACTGGGTATCCTGCGAGCCCGGCAAGGCGGACGCCTGCGCGCACCTCAGCGTCTTCCGGTTCAATGAAGGTGAATACTACGCGGAACTGTCCGGGATAGAGCGCGAGGGAGCTAACCGGAACATCAGGATAAACACCGACCGCTATAAAGCCTTTATGACGAACATCGGCGTGCCGGGGCTGCTGGACGTCCAGGAGCTGAGCGCCTCCACCGAACCCAGCAAAGCGCATTTCTACGTTAAAGCCGAACCGGCCGCGGAACACACCATCAAGCTGTCCTATATGTCCGACAATTTCACGAAGGCGCAGTTCTCCTCTCCCGAGGAGTTTGCGGCGCATCTCAAGGCGAACGACGCGAAGAAGGACTTCTACGAAACGCTGCCCCTGTTCGTGCGGGAGAGGAAATAGCCTTTCCCCGCATTTGCTAGAATATCTTTCCGCGCAGGCCGCGGCACAGCTTCACAGGAGAAACGCAACATGTCTGAACTGCTTATCCTCTTAACATGAGAACCTTCATCGCCGTTTCCCCGCAGTACCCGCCCCGCCTTCGCTTTTTCGTGAACAGGCTGAAGGCGCATGGCTTTACGGTCCTGGGCGTGGGAGACGCCGACTGGGACTCTCTGGACGAAGGCCTGCGCGCCGACCTGACGGAATATTGCCGCGCGGACCTGGCCTGCTATTGCGGCAACGAAGAGCTCGATCCGGGCCGCTACGCCGGGGTCCGCTCGACGGTGGAGTATCTCGGCAATAAATACGGCAAGCCGGAATACCTGGAGTCTTTCAATGAATGGTGGCTCCCGCTCGACGCGGCCCTCCGCCGCGACCTGGATATCCCCGGGCTGACGCCCGACGTTCTCGCCCGCCTGGTGCGGAAGTCGGTTATGAAGGAATGCTTCCGCAGGGCCGGGGTAACGGTGGTCGAAGGCGCCGTGGTGACCGGGCTGCCGGAAATGCTGGCTTTCCTCGATAAGTGCGGCGGGGATATAGTGGTGAAACCGGACCGCGGGGTGGGCGCGTCCGATACGCACCGGCTGCGCAGCGCCGCCGAAGCGGAGGCCTTCTACGCCTCCCGCAACCTGGCTTTCCCGTATTATATGGAGAAGTTCATCGGCGGGAAGGACCGGGAACTTTTCTCCTTCGACGGCTTTACCGGCGCCGACGGCGAGCCGGTCTTCTTTACCTGCCACCACTACAACGACGGGATAATGGAAGTGGTCGGCGGCAACCCGCTGAGCTACTACAACCTGCGCGCCGGCGAGATCCCGCCGGATCTTAAGGCCGCGGGCATGGCCGCGCTGAAAGCTTTCGGGCTTAAAAAGAACTTCTTCCATATCGAGTTCTTCCGCGTGGGCGGCGTCTGCTTCGGCCTAGAGATCAACGCGCGCCCCCCGGGGGTGCTGACCGTGGACATGATCAACCACTCAAAAGGCATCGACTGCTGGGACCTTTACGCGCGCATGTGCGCCGGCGAGAAGCTGGACGTAAAACTGCCGCAGGACAAGGTCTGCGCCTACGCGGCCCGGGTCTTTGACCGGCCCTACCGCCTGTCCCACGACGAGCTGCTTGCCCGCTACGGCAAAGAGATAGTTTTCCACGTGCCGATGGACAGCAAGGTGATGGGCGACTACGCCTATCTCGTGCTTACCGGCACCCAGGAGCGGAGAGCCGAGATCCTCGGGCAGATAGCCGCCTGAGAGCGCGGCGAATATCACGAACAGGGGAGCTGTGCCCGGTGACGGGCTATGGCGCCGAGAAGAACCGGTGCAGGTAGAGGCCGGATTCTTTCGTTTTCCCGCGCCAGGCATATTCGACGCGGAGGGAAACGTTGCGGCTTAGCGCATAGGAGCCGCCGGCCGTCCCGGCCCAGAGCGGGCGCCCATCGCCGAAAGGATAAGCGATGTACCGGGCCTCGCAGAGCAGGCGCAGCGGGCCGTTCCCGGCGAAAGCGCCGGCCTTGAGCCCCGCGCCGGCCCGCCAGCCGGCGTCCAGCGCCGGTCCAAAAGAGCTGTCCGCGGCGGCCATGGCGTACCAGACCTGGCGCATGGCGCCCTCCAGTTCCATGGCCGCGCCGTAGCCGCCGCTCATATCCCAGACGGCGGCCCGGCCGCTCCGGCGCCCGGCTTCGTCCGCCTGTTCCACTCCCGCGGAAACTTCCCAGGACCCGCGCCGCGCCCAGTCGTCCCAGGGGGTAATACTGGCAATGCGCAGAAGGCGCGCCTCTTTCACATAAAAACTGTTATAGCGGTTTTCGTATCTCAGCCGGAAAGTCCCGGTCTCCAGCGCCGAGCCCGGGGCGTAGCCGGCGTCGCTGTCCAGCAGGTCCTGGCCGGCGATGCGCCCCTGCAACTCGTACGCCGGGCCGTTCTTCAGGCCGACCAGGCCGGCGCCGGCCCGCAGGCTTTCGCTTGCGCCGTGCGGGGAAGCCGGCTTTTCCGGGCTGCCGGTAAAAACCGCCTGCGCCCCCGCGGAAGAACGCGCTTTCTCCAGGGGGCCCAGCGCTTTGGCGAAATCCTCCCCGGTCATGCGCCCGGAGTAATGCACCCAGCCCAGGTAGTCCGACGCCGTCTCGAGAATAGCCGCCCTGTGCCAGGCGTTCGTCTCTTCAAGTTTTTTAAGAGCGGCGGCCTGGTCGCCCCGGACCAGTTCATAAGCGGAAGAGGCTTCGCCGATATACAGCTGCTCGCGCTTCCAGGTTACGGTTTTCCATAAAGCCGGCCGCCAGACGGCCGCTGCCCCGGCCGCGTCCGGGATAGCCGCCCTTACGGCGTCCAGCGGGAGCACCCAGGCATGAAAACGGGCCGAGCCGCGGGAGGTTGGCCGGGCGGCATCAAGCAGCTTCAGCAGCCGCCAGGCGGAATTACGGGTGAAGGGCCTCCAGGAAAAAGAAGTATTCTGGAGTTCCCACAAGTGGTTGAGCAGCCGCGCTTTTTCTTCCTCGTCCAGTGCGAGGGGGAATTCCCACTGGTCCCTGTCGTCGAGGCCCGCATAGGCCCGGCGCGCGCCGGACCAGGGAAGCGCGGAAAAACTGCAGCTATGCGCCCCGGCCGCGGCTTTAAGAACGGACAGAAAAGCGCCTTCGCCGGCGGCGGGGGCGGTACAGCCGATGACCGCGTCTCTCTCCTGTCCGGCCGGGCCCTTCAGCCTCAGGAAGAGGTCGCCATGGAAAGCGGCAGAATGTTTAAGGTCTCCGGGCGCGAAGACCAGGCTGGCGGTTTCGGCGGCGAAGCCGGCTTTCCATTCTTCGAAGGCCGCGCACCGGGGCTGCGGCAAAGCGGAAACAGGGAGCCTGAACTTCTCGCGCAGCCAGCTGTAGCGCTCAGGGAACCGGCATTCCGGCCCGTTGCCGGGTTCTCCCTCGTAAAAGAAACCGTCTATGGCCGCCTCGAGCTCCAGCCGCGGGCTGATGGCGCCCCACTTGGCAAGAAAGAACCGCGGGTCCTGCGCGGAGCTGCGGTAGCGGCCGAGCAGGGGCTTGTCATAATACAGCAGGTCGATCCAGTGCTGGTTTTCCCAGGCCTTCAGTTTAACGGCCGCCTGCCGGATAGCCAGCCGCTGCAGCTCCCGTTCCGGGGTTATGGCGAAGGAGACGGACGGGGCAAGCGCGCCCGCGGCCAATATAGCGGCAAAAAGAACGAAGAACGCCTTTTTACCCCGGATGCCGTCTTTAGCCATATACTCCCTGCCCTTTATCGCGCGCTAAAAAACTGATTATACCAAAGTACGGGCTTTGGGGGAGCCGCTTAGCCGGCCAAGGGCAAAAATGCTATAATCAGGTTGTACTCTTCAGATTTTCTGCACTCATAACCATAAGGAGAATAGTATATATATGTCTAAAAACCTGACAGCGATGGACGGAAACACAGCCGCGGCTTTCGTGGCCCACAAAACCAATGAAGTCATAGCCATATACCCCATAACCCCTTCTTCCGTGATGGGAGAGCTCTCGGACGTCTGGTCCGCCCACGGCGACAAGAACATCTGGGGCACCATCCCTTCCGTCATCGAGATGCAGTCCGAGGGCGGCGCTTCCGGCGCGGTCCACGGCGCCCTGACCGCCGGCGCGCTCACCACCACTTTCACCTGCTCGCAGGGCCTGCTGCTGATGATCCCGAACATGTTCAAGATCGCCGGCGAACTGACCAGCACCGTGTTCCACGTCAGCGCCCGCGAAGTCGCGGCCCACGCCCTCTCCATCTTCGGCGGCCACGGCGACGTGATGGCCTGCCGCCAGACCGGCTGGGCGATGCTCGCCTCGGCCAACCCCCAGGAAGCCATGGATTTCGCGATGATCTCCCAGGCCGCCACGCTCAAGACCCGCGTGCCGTTCCTGCACTTCTTCGACGGCTTCCGCACCAGCCACGAGCTGAACATGGTGGAGCCGCTGTCCGCCGAGGTCATGCGCAGCATGGTCAGCGAGAAGCTCATCGCCGAGCACAAGATGCGCGGCCTTAACCCCGAGCACCCCGTGCTCCGCGGCACCGCGCAGAACCCCGACGTGTTCTTCCAGGGCCGCGAAGCCGGCAACAAGTTCTACGCCGCCGTGCCCACCATGGTCAAAGAGGCCATGGGCCAGTTCGAGAAGCTGACCGGCCGCAAATACAACCTGTTCGACTACGTCGGCGCCGCCGACGCCGAGAAGGTCGTGGTAGTGATGGCTTCCGGGGCCGACGTCCTGGAGGACACCGTGAACTATCTCGTCTCCAAGGGCGAGAAGGTGGGCGTACTGAAAGTGCGCCTCTACAGGCCCTACTCTGAAGTTGATTTCATAAAGGCCCTCCCCAAGACCGTTAAATCCATCTCCGTCCTCGACCGCACCAAGGAGCCGGGCTCCCTGGGCGAACCGCTGTTCCAGGACGTCGTGACCGTCTGCGCCGCCGCTTACAAAGCCGGCCAGCTCAAGGAACTCCCCGTCATAGTCGGCGGCCGCTACGGCCTCGGCTCCAAGGAGTTCACCCCGGCCATGGCTAAGGCCGTGTTCGAGAACCTGTCCGCCGCCAAGCCGCTCAACAGCTTCACCGTGGGCATCAACGACGACGTGACCAACCTCAGCCTGAAGTACGACGAGGGTTTCACCACCGAGCCCGCGGACACCTTCCGCGCGCTGTTCTTCGGCCTGGGCTCCGACGGCACCGTGGGCGCCAACAAGAACACCATAAAGATCATCAGCGAAGAGACCGGCCAGTTCGCGCAGGGCTACTTCGTGTACGACTCCAAGAAAGCCGGCTCGATGACCGCCTCGCACCTGCGCTTCGGGCGTAACTACATCCGCGCGCCGTACCTGGTCTCGAAGGCCCGCTTCATAGGCTGCCACCAGTTCAGCTTCCTCGAGAAATACGAAATGCTCAACCGCGCCGAAGACAACGGCATCTTCCTGCTCAACAGCCCGTTCCCGGCCGACCAGGTCTGGGACAAGCTGCCCGTAGAGGTGCAGCATGACATCATCGCCAAAAAGCTGAAGATGTACGTGATCGACGCCTCCAAGATCGCCGAAGCCACCGGCATGGGCGCGCGCATCAACGTCATCATGCAGACCGCCTTCTTCGGCATCTCCGGCGTCCTCCCCAAGGACGAGGCGATAGCCGCTATCAAGACCTCGATCAAGAAGACCTACGCCAAGAAGGGCGACGAAGTGGTCAACCAGAACTACGCCGCCGTCGACCAGACCCTGGCCGCCATCGCGGAAGTGAAGATCGGCAAAGCCGATAGCAAGATCGTGCGCTCCTGCACCGTGGAGGGCTTCCCGAAGTTCGTGCGCGAGACGCTGTGCGAGATGATAGCGTTCCGCGGCGACGGCCTGCCCGTGAGCGCCATGCCCGTGGACGGCACCTTCCCTACCGCCACAAGCCAGTACGAGAAGCGCAATATCGCCCTCGAGACCCCGGTCTGGGAGAAAGAGCTGTGCATACAGTGCGGCTTCTGTTCCCTGGTCTGCCCGCACGCCGCTATCCGCATCAAGGCCTACGACGGCGCGGAGCTTTCCAAGGCCCCCAAGACCTTCAAGTCCGTTGACGCCAAGGCCCCGGCCCTGAAAGGCCTCAAGTTCACCGTGCAGACCGCCGTGGAAGACTGCACCGGCTGCGGCGCCTGCGTGTACAGCTGCCCCGGCAAGGAGCGCAAGGACGGCAAGGAAAGCGGCAAGAAAGCCATCAATCTGGCCCCGCAGCCCCCGCTGCGCGAGACCGAGCGCGAGAACTTCAAGTTCTTCCTCAGCCTGAAGGACGAGGGTTCATCCAAGGTCAACCGCAACACCGTACAGGGCAGCCAGCTGGTGCGCCCGCTGTTCGAGTTCTCCGGCGCCTGCGCCGGCTGCGGCGAGACGCCCTATGTAAAGCTGATGACGCAGATGTTCGGCGACCACCTCACCGTGGCCAACGCCACCGGCTGCTCGTCCATCTACGGCGGCAACCTGCCCACCACGCCCTATTGCACCCGCGAAGACGGCAAAGGCCCGGCCTGGAGCAACTCGCTGTTCGAGGACAACGCCGAGTTCGGCCTGGGCATGCGCCTGGCCTACGACAAGATGGGCGGCGAAGCCCGCGAACTGCTGACCGCCATGAAAGACGGCCAGTTGAAAGCGCAGGCCAAGCTGTGCGACGACATCCTTAACGCGAACCAGGAAGACTGGGCCGGCATAGAACAGCAGCGCGGCCGCATCACCGACCTGAAGAAGGCCCTGGTCACCGCCGGCGGCGAGCAGGCCGCCCGCCTGGGCACCCTGGCCGACTACCTCATCAAGAAGAGCGTCTGGATCCTGGGCGGCGACGGCTGGGCCTACGACATAGGCTACGGCGGCCTGGACCACGTGCTGGCCACCGGCCGCAAGGTCCGCATCATGGTGCTGGACACCGAAGTGTACTCCAACACCGGCGGCCAGATGTCCAAGGCCACCCCGCTGGGCGCCGTGGCGCAGTTCGCCGCGGGCGGCAAGCCGCTGCCCAAGAAAGACCTGGCCATGATCAGCATGACCTACGGCAACATCTACGTGGCGCAGATAGCCATGGGCGCGGATTACAACCAGACCGTGAAGGCGCTGGCGGAAGCCGAAGCCTACGACGGCCCGTCCATAATCATCGCCTACAGCCACTGCATAGCGCACGGCATAGATATGGGCTCCGGGATGAACGAGCAGAAGAAGGCGGTGCAGTCCGGCCGCTGGCCCCTGTTCCGCTACAACCCCGCGCTGAAGGCGCAGGGCAAGAACCCGCTGACCATAGACAGCAAGCCGCCCACGATCTCCGTGGCCGACTTCATGAACGGGGAGAACCGCTTCCGGACGCTTCAGAAGAGCAACCCGGAAGTGGCCAAGCGCCTGGCCGTGCTGGCCGACGCCGAGTATAAGTGGAGGCTCAGCGTGTACCAGCAGATAGCCGCCATGAACTGCGAGACCCCCAAGAAAGAGGAAGTTGCGGTCGGTTAAGCGCTATATATAAGGAAAGAGGGGGGCGCCTGCGAAAACAGGCGCCCCTCTTTTTTTTGGGAACAATAACTTTATGGAGCTTCGCGCCTGGGCTGAAGATGCAATTTCTCATGGGCGGAAAAACCGCGCCCGACGTGAAATACTGTGCGATACACGGACGAAGGGCCTATTGCGGCGTAGGTCTTAATGTCACCGCCGCCCGGGCCCTTTGACATTGTCGAATTCCGGCATATGGGAGTATCCTCTACTTGGAGCAGAAAGGACTTGAGGAGAATCAACCCATGAGCCGGAAAACAACCTTACTCACCGCGGTGTTTTCACTGATGGTTTTCGTCGGACAGTCCGCCTCGGCCCAGGACAACACAGCGAGCTGGGATGAAAAAGAGCTCGCCGCCCGCTTCCCCGGTTACTTCACCATAAACCCCGCGTCCGTAAAGATAACCCTTAAAGATATTAAAGACGAAGAGGACATGAGCTACGTTAAACTCCAGGAAAGCCCGCGCGATCTGACCGGCGTCCTGGTCTCGGTAGAGAAGATAATCAACATAGCCCAGAAGCTCTGGAAAATCATCGACGAGAACAAGCCGGTAGTCAATATAGACACCAAGTACGCGACCGCCTACCCCATGGGGGTCACCAGCGCGGGCCAGCTCAGCTCCTGGAAAAAACCCAAAACCCGCACCTACGGTTTTTACGCCGAGAACCTGTTCGGGTCCACGATGATAGACTGCGACTATAAAGTCAGCTATACCTACGGCGGCGCCTACAAGGGCGTCGGCAAGTACCTTACCGGCGTAACCGTGATCCCCACGAACATCCAGGTAGGCTGGGGCTACACCTTCTATATGAAAGCCTCCGTGCCGGATTCGACAGTGGCGAACGTGGGGACCACCGAGGACCCGCTGGCTTCCATGCAGCTGGTCCTGAACTGGACGATGAAGACGATCCTGAAGGAAGTGGACGGCACCAGCGTGTACTATATCCAGGGCGACGGGCTGTACGAAGAAATAGCCAGCCCCTTCTCCAAGAAAGAAGAGGTGAAGCTGGAGGATATGAGATCGGCCGCCCCGCTGCTTAACCCGGAGAAAGTTTTCGGGACATCGACGTTTTGAGCTGTACCCGTAAGCGCAAGCTTCCGGCAATCGAAAAGGAGGACAAACTAAATGAAGAAACTGCTGGCAATGACTTTAGCTGCCACGGCGCTATTCGCAACCCGGGTTTCGGCCGCGGACAACCTGGATGAGAAATACTTCACCGTGGACGAGAACTCCATGGTGATTCAGGAGATAACGAACAAGGGCGGAAGCCTGGACGGCGAACTGCCCAAGCCTCCCACCAACCCGCAGATCGGTGGCAGCACCGATACCGGGAATGCCGGCAATAACGGTACGGGCGGCATCAGCTTCGACGACGTTAACGGCACCATAGGGGTGATCGACAATATCGTGAACCTGATGGACAAGATCTTCACGCTGATCGCGAAGAATCAGCCGGTCGTCAATATAAAAGTGGATTACGCTAACGCCGTTCCTTACGGCACCAGCCACTGGACCCAGCTGCAGGGCTGGAGCAGGCCTTCCACCAAGAAGTACGCTTTCACCATGGAGAACCTCTATGGGATGGAAGTGGTGAAAGTGGTATACCAGGTGCACTGGACTCACAGCGGCAACTACCAGGGCAAGGGCAAGTTCCTGACCGGGGTTACCGTGGAGCCGCTCAGCGTGAGCACCGCCTGGGGCTACAACGTTGACCTTACGGCCGAAGTACCGGATTCCACCGTAGCCAACGTAGGCACCACCGCGGACCCTGTCGCCTCGATGCAGGTGCAGCTCAAGTGGAAAGTGCACACCATCGTGAAAGATATCCAGGAAAAGGACATCTTCTACGTGCAGGGCGACGGCATGATGCAGCCGCTCAGCAAAGCTTACTCCCGCGGCATAGAGAAGCAGAACCAGAAGGATATGGAAGTTCTCAAGAAGGAACTTTCGGACGTCAAGTTCAACTAGCACAAGTCCCGTATCCCTCATACGCCCCGGCCTCCTTAATGGACGCCGGGGCGGTTTTTGTTGCCCGGGATGCGAAAACAGCGTAATGCGCGGACGGATGGCCTACCAGCGCCTAGGCCTCAATAGTTCCGGGGCCTGGGCCCTTAGCCGCTGATTGCGGCGGCGAACCGCGGGTATACTTTATATGTAGAGCGCGATTTGGCATAACCATGAGAAACAAGATCATCAATTCCGCCGCGGTGTTAGCGCTGCTGTTCTTCGCCGCCCGCCCGGCCTGCGCGCAGGATACGTCTTCCGTAGTGCGCCCCGGCTTCACCAAGGACGATCTGGCCAGAGCTAAGGCCAACCCCAGGTACTACACGCTGGACACCGCTTCGGTAAAGACCACGCTCCTCGGCATCGAGGAAGAGCCGGACATGAAATATGTCAAGCTGCAGGAAAAGCCCAGCGACCTCAACGCCGTGATAGTCTCCCTGGACAGCATCCTCAACATCGCGCAGAAGGCCTGGGCCATAATCCAGGCCAATAGCCCGGTGGCGAACATCGAGACGAAATACGCTACGGCCTATCCCGCGGGCATCACCGCCGCTTCCCAGCTCAGCTCCTGGAGCAAGCCCAAGGCTTATATCTACGGTTTCCAGGCCAAGAACGGCTACGGTTCGGTGATGGTCAATTCGCAGTACAAGGTTATCTTTACTTACGGCGGCTCTTATAAAGGGATAGGCAAGTACCTCACAGGCGTCACCGTGATCCCCACCGCCACCAGCGTGTCGTCAGGCTACAAATTCAATATGACCGCTTCCGTGCCTGATTCCACGATAGTCAATGTGGGCACCGACTCCAACCCGCAGGCGGCCCTCCAGTTGAAGCTGGCGTGGAAGATAACCACCGTGCTCAAGGAGTCGGACGGCAACAGCATGTACTATATGCAGGGCGACGGCCTGTTCGAGGAAATGGCCAGCCCCTTCTCCAAAGCCGAAGTGAAGCTGGAAGACATGAAGTCGGCCGCGCCGCTCCTGCTGGACCCGGCAAAAGTTTTCGACGTACCCGCCCGCTAAGCGGACGGCAATCGGGAAGGAGGACTAAGTAATGAAGAAGTTACTGGGACTAACGGCCATAACGGCCATGATGAGCGTCCAGGTATCCGCCGCCGGGAACCCGGACCTGAAGTACTTCACCGTGGATGATAATTACACGGTCATAGAGGAAGTGAAGGGCGGGACCATCCCCGGGCCGGGCCAGCTGCCCAAGCCTCCGTCGGGACCGCAGATCTCCACCGGCACGCCCACGATACCCTCTCCGGGCGACCTGCCCAAGCCCCCGTCGGGCCCGCAGATCGGCGGCAACAACCCCGGCCCGTCCAATAACGGCAACGGCGGCGCCAACTTCGACAACATCAACGGCACGATAGGCGTGATAGACAATATCGTCAACCTGATGGACAAGATCATGACGCTCATCGCCAAGAACCAGCCGGTGGTGAACATCAACGTCAACTACGCCAATGCCGTCCCGTACGGCACCAGCCACTGGACCCAGCTGCAGGGCTGGAGCAAGCCTTCCACCAAGAAGTACGCCTTCTCCATGAAGAACGGCTACGGCTCGGAAGTGGTGAAGGTGATCTACCAGCTGCATTGGACCCACAGCGGCAATTTCCAGGGCAAGGGCAAGTTCCTGACCGGCGTCAGCATCGAGCCGCTCAGCGTGACCACCGCCTGGGGCTACAACGTGGACCTCACGGCTGAAGTGCCGGATTCCACCATCGCCAACGTCGGGACCAGCGCGGACCCGGTCGCCTCGATGCAGGTGCAGCTTAAGTGGAAAGTGCACACCATCGTAAAAGACATACAGGAAAAGGCCATCTACTACGTCCAGGGCGACGGCCTGATGCAGCCCATAGGCAACGCTTACAGCAACGGCATCTCCATCAATAACCAGAAGTCGATGGACGCCGTTACCAAAGAGCTGACGAACGTAAAGTTCAACTAAGCAGCGGTTAGTCCTTCTTCCAGCCCCGTCTCCCCGCTCCCTGGGGGGGCGGGGCTTTATCTTTAGCCCGGATCCTGCATTTTAAACGGCAGGCAATAAAAAAACGCGGCGAGTGCCGCGTTCTTATCCGGCCGCATTGGCGTCAGGCGATCTCTTTAAGTTCGGTGAAAAGTTCCAGCTGGCGGGAGGTAAGCTTTTTAGGAAGCTCTATTGAAATAACGGCATACAGGTCCCCGCGCCCTTCGGCGCGCGGCAGGCCCCGCCCGCCGATGCGCAGTTTGCGCCCGCCGGCGGAGCCGGGGGGGAGCTTTATAGTGATGCCGCCGTCCGGGGCGGGCACGGTGATTTCCGCCCCCAGCGCGGCATCCCAGGGCATTACGGGAGTTTTAACCTCGAGGTCATCGCCTTTGATCTCGAATCTTTCATCGGGGACCAGGCGGATCTTTACGTAGAGGTCGCCGGTGCGCCCGCCCGAGGCCTTGCCCTGCCCGCGCAGGCGCATGGTGGCGCCGTCGCGCAGGTTCGCGGGGAGCTTTACGTTTATGTTCTTGGTCTCCGTCCTGCGTCCGGCGCGGTAGCTGAAGGTAAGCTGCTTGTGGCCGCCGCGGAAGATGTCTTCTATGGAAAGCTGGAGTTCGGCCTCCATGTCCAGCTGAGAGCGCCCGCCCGCCTCCTCCTGCATGCCCCCGAAGCCGCCGAAAGAGCGCCCGCCACCGGCCCCGCCGGCCGCTCCGAAGATGGACTGGAAGAAGTCGCTGAAGTCGCCGAACTGGTCGAAATCAGCTCCCTGGCCGCCCTGTGAATGATGCTGGAAACCGCCAGGCTGCTGGCGATGGCCCCCGCCCGGAGGGGGGCGGTAGCCCTGGCCGTTCTGCCAGTTCTCGCCCAGCTGGTCGTACATCTTTTTTTTCTGCGGGTCGGACAGGACTTCGTACGCTTCGTTTATTTCCTTGAATTTGCCTTCGGAGGTTTTGTTCCCCTGGTTGCGGTCGGGGTGGTGTTTAAGGGCCAGCTTGCGGTAAGCCGACTTTATCTCGGCTTCCCCGGCGGTCTTGGGGATGCCGAGCACCGCGTAATAGTCGATATAGCCGGCCATTTTACTTGAGCTTGTACAGGAAGAACCCCAGGAAAACGGCGAAGCCCAGCATTATCCAGCGTTCTATAACGCTTTCAGGCGTGCCGGGAAGGAGGTAATCCAGCAGCCACGCAAGGCTGAGGGCAAGGACGACGCCGCTCCAGAACACGAGTATCTGCGTCTTGGAGACCGGCGCAGCGGGCTGTTCCGCGGGCGCGGCCAGGACGTCGGGGGGGAGTTGGGCCGCCTGCTGCTGGCCGGCGTCCTGCGGGGCGGCAGGCTGTTCCGGCTGCTGCGTCTTCTTATTTCTTTTTGACATATTACTTTTTCCCTACGAAAGAAATATCCTGAAAGATAACGGTGACGCCAAGTTCCTTGCCTTCATGGTTCTTGACCAGCATGGTGCTGTAGCCTATTATAAGCGGGGTATTGGCGTGCAGGATGGAGATCTCGGCGCGGCGCACGCATTTCGCGGTTTCCAGGGTTTCCTTTATCACTTCCCTGAGCGCCGGGAAAGCTTCGAAAGCGGCATCGTACTGTATATCCCGGCAGCAATTCTCGGGGTCCATGCGCAGGATCTTGCCGGCCATGGGATTGAGATAAACCACTTTTCCCTTCAGGTCGACGCTTACCAGGCCGCCGGTCAGGTTGTCCAGTATGCACTGGTAATACTCCTGGATATTCTTTATCATGCAGATATTCTACAAAAAAAGCGGGAAGAGGGATGCAAAGCTAATGTCGGAGGGCCTGCCCGCCCGGGACCTTGGCAAACCCGTTGCAGACCTCGCGGAAGTTTTGGAGTTGTGGTAGCCACGGTAGTGCCACTAGGCCCGGATAAGCAAAACCTTCCGACGACCGAGCCTTGCGTAAGCGGCGAGGGAGGAGGATGAGCGACGGCCACGGTGTGGCCTAGCGCGTTTTGCGTTCCGGGCCTAGCGGCGCTACCGTGCGAATAGAGATACCCGGGGCAGAATGTGGAAGCCGGAACTTATCTGCCGGGCTGGACACTGCGGTGTCACTGCGTTCCACCCGAACCAGGGAAGTTGGTTCGAGGTCACCCAGCCCGGCGAGCACAATTAAAAACCCCCTTGCGGGGGTTAGGAGATCTCTATCTGTCGGGCTGGACAAGAAAGTCGCGCTGGCGCGCGACGCGAACCGGGAAGTGTTATCGAGCCGATCAGCCCGGCGAGCACAATTAAAAACCCCCTTGCGGGGGTTTTTAAATTGTGCTCGCCGGGCTGGACTCGAACCAGCAACCCTTCGGTTAACAGCCGAATGCTCCACCATTGAGCTACCGGCGAATCTCAAACAAGATAATTATATCAAAAAAAAATCACCGTTTGACGAGCGGTAATTCAAACGATACAATTAACAGGAACAGCGGGAAAGGAGAACACTATGCCCATTTTCACCGACCAGGTTATACAGAACAGACAGCGCAGAGCGGCCGAGGCGCTGGGCAAAACCGGCCCCCTGGTCCTGGTCTGCGCCGGAGACCCCGTAGGGAAACCCGGCGGCCTAGACCAGACCTACCCTTTCCTGCCGCACCCCGAATACTACTGGCTTTCAGGCTCCCGCCGCTCCGGCGGCGCGATGGCCTATGAACCCGGGAAAGGCTGGACCCATTTCGTGCGGAAAGCGGACGCCGCCGAACTTCTCTGGGAGGGCGTGCCCGAAGTGCCCTCCGGAGAAGACATCTCCGCGCTCCCCGGCTGGCTCAGCTCGCGCTCCGGCAAGCCCTTGGCTGTTCTGGGCGGGACTCCGGGCGCGCTGCCCTCCGGCATAAAGGCCGATACCGCGCTGGCCGCGAAAGAGCGGGAGAAGCTGGACCGCGCGCGCCGCGTTAAAGACGAAGCCGAAATAGCCCTGGTCTCAAAAGCCGCGGCCGCGACCGCGGCCGCCTTCCGGCGGGCCCGGGAGGTGATAAAGCCGGGCGTGACCGAACGGGAGGTGCAGATAGAGCTGGAGGCCGAAATGCGCCGGCACGGCGCGGACGGCACCAGCTTCGGGACCATAGTGGGCGCCGGCGCGCATTCCGCCGTCCTGCACTTCGAGCCCGGCACGCGGGTCATCGGCGACAACGACCTGGTGCTGGTGGATTCCGGCGCGGAAGTGAACGAGTACGCCGCCGACGTTACGCGCGCGTTCCCGGCCGGCAGCCGGTTCACCCCGGAACAGCAGGCCATCTACGATATCGTCCTTGCGGGACAGAAAGCCGGCATCGCCAAATGCCTGCCCGGTACCGAATGGCACGACGCGCACCGGGCCGCAGCGGCCGCGCTGGCCGACGGCCTAAAGCAGCTGGGCCTGCTCAAAGGTTCCACCGACTCCCTGCTCGAGACGGCGGCCATAGCCCTTTTCTTTCCTCACGGCCTGGGCCATATGCTGGGGCTGCGCGTCAGGGACGTAGGCGGAGCCGCTCCGGGCCGCCCCGAAGGCAGGATGTGCTGCGGCGCCAGGGTAAGGGTCGATATGCCGCTGGAACCGGGATTTATTATGACCGTGGAACCCGGCCTCTATTTCGTGCCGGCGATACTGGACGACGCCGCGCGCCGCGAGCGATACAAAGACTCGGTGGCCTGGGACGCCCTGTCCCGCTGGCGCCCCGTAGGCGGGATCCGCATAGAAGATGATATGCTGATAACTTCCGCCGACCCGGTCAACCTGACTTCCGCCATACCGAAATAGCAGCCGGGTACCAAGGGAAGAAATGAGCCTTATCGCGCTTGTTCTCGCGGCGGTCTTGGTGGCGGCCGCTATATACCTGCTCATCTTCCTGATGTACCTTGTGAGGCGGCTCGGGAACAGGAACCTCTGGTCCAGGGCGCTTCACTGGTTCTGGCCGCTGATGAGGGAATTCTACAGCTACGACCTGGCCGAAGCCGCCAATAAAGCCATACAGGGCATGCCGGGCAGGATACGCCTGGCCCCGGAACCGGACCACAAGTGGAAAGACCGGCCCCCGGTAGATGAGCTGACGGCCGAATGGTCCGCGCTGGGTTTTTCCGAAGCGGGAACTTTCGGCATAGCCGCGCTCCCCGGTATCTTCGTGCGCTTCCTTTTAAACGAGAACGAAAAGACCGGGGCCTGCATTTATGAGCACGTCAAAGCGGGCGTTTGGACCGAGGCCTACTGCTGCTATGGGAACGGCGGCGGGATCACCTTCACCAGCGCGGCGGACCCGGGGCTGCCGAAGGAGCTGCGCCATCCGGACAACACGGTAGAATACTGCCCCGGCACTAAGCCCGCGGAGCTTTACCGGCGCCTGCTTTTCGTCCGCAGGCCGGGCGCGGCCATAGGTCTTTCCGCAGACGGCCTCCCCGCCCTGTTCGAAAAAGCCTGGGCCAAAGACATGGCCTGGCGCAAACAGCAGGAGATCCAGCCTCTGCAGGCGCTTGCGCTGAAGAAAGGCCGGCCACTAAAGGAGCCGGAGCTGAAGCACAAGAAGCTGTTAGAGACGTTGGCGGCGCTGCTGTTCTTCGCCAACTTCGCGGCCATGATAACGGTGCTAATCGTATCGCGGGGCTACCCCACGCTGGACGGCGGGCCCTGGCGTGCGGCGCTCTTGCACACCTTTATTCCCCTGGCGCTGTTCATCCCGGCTTTCCTGAATTCGCTCCGCACCGACGGGCCAGTAATGCGCGCCCTGGCCGCCACGTTCTGGGCGATCATCTCCTACCCGTTCTTCTTCGGCACCGTCTATTTCGCCGAAGTCTGGTATAACGGCGCCCGGGACACGGCCCCGGCCGCCATACACCGCGCGGAGGTGAAAGGGAAGCGCAGGACAAGGGGGGATGATCCCTCCCACTATGCGCTGCTGAAGTCCTGGCGGCCCGGAACGGATACGGAGAAGATAATTATCAGCCCGCGGGAGTACGACCGGCTTACGCCGGGCAGGACTACGGCTGTAGTAAGCACCAGGCCCGGGCGGCTGGGGCATGAATGGATAGTGGGCTTTAGCTTCGAGAACTGAGGCTCCGGCCTAAATATATTTCCTGTAGACTTCCTGCGTTCGGAACAGGTCTTCCGGGCAGCCGGAAAACCACCTAAGGTACCCGGAGTCGGTCTCGGCAAGCCCCTTGTTCTCGGGGATGAAGCCGGCGGGCAGCCGGCATTTATACAACAGCGAAATAAAATGCCCCCTGGTCCGCCGCTTGTTGCTGATAAGCTGGGTGATCGACAAGGGCTCGGGCTCGAACTCCACGGTCGAGCCCACCTCGGTCTCCGCCACTTTTCTGATCCTCGTATCCAGCGTTTCCCTGAACCTTACGATGCCGCCGGGCAGGTGCCAGCCGTTGCCCCAGTATTGCTCGGTCCTCCAGGCCATGAGCGTCCGCCCGTCCTGGTCTTTTATAAGGAGGTCGACATTGATCATCGGCGTTACCCGGCTGATGTAATAAAACACGTCGTCGGGCAAGCCGGAGGCCGGCTCGGGCACCGCGTTCTCCAGCACCGCTATAGCTTGCGTAGTATCCATAAACTTCTCCCATGCCGTTCCCCGCACTTTTTTTAATTTTATCACAATTCTGCTCCGCCCGGACCGGACAGGACGGCCGGAAATGCCCCGGGAATTTATAGTATTATATTTTACCGGCCTGAGCATCCCGGCCGCACCTTAAAAACCACGGGGGAGAAAAATGAAAAGCAAATATTCGATACTCGCGGCAGCCTGCCTGCTGCTATCCATATCCGGCGCGTACGCGGAAATACCAACAAAAGAAGTAGTGGCTAACGCTTATGTGCATAGCCCGGAAGCCGCGGCGGCCGCGCTGACAGCTTCCGAGTATACCTGGTTCGGGCTGGATTTTACGTATCTCAAGATATTCGGAGATTCCGGCTTCAAGGAAGCCCCCACGCCTCTCCCGGCGGGCTGGAACGAGCTTATCCTGAACGAACAGAAAAAATACGACGCGGTGAAAACTTTCGGCAAAAAACCCGTAGCCTACGATTTTGAGCCTGTCGCGAAAAGGAACAAGGGTATAAACCTCGACGCTCTGATAATCCAGCAAGAGCCTCCGGAACTCACGCAGCAGCAGATACAGAAAGAAGTGGCGGCGCTGGAAACCGGGGACACCGCCGGCACGGGGATAGTGTTCATGATGGAAAGCTTCAGCAAGCCGGAGAACCAGGGATATCTGCACGTGGTCTTCTTCGACATAAAGACGAAAGCGGTGCTCATCTCCGCCCGCATGTCCGGGAAAGCGGGCGGTTTCGGAAAGAGGAACTACTGGGCGAAGCCGGTGTTCATGGTCATGCGACAGATCAGCGACGGGGTTTATAAAAAGCTGGTAAAGAAGTACGCGAAGTAAGCCGCGCCGCGCTGCGAGGCAGATTCCGGGGCCGGGCATTCAGCCCGGCCCCGGCATTATTAGTATAGGACCCGCGACCCTTGACCTTCCGGGGGGATTCCCTTATAATATGGGCATGCACAGGCGCCTGCTCCTCCTGATACTCTTTTTTACCGCGCTTCCCGGCGCCCTTTCCGCCCAGCCGGCCGGCGGCGCTTCATACCTCCTGCTTTCCCACGACCCCGCTTTCCTCGAAGAGATAGGCAAAGTTTCGACCGTGGTGTATTCCGCGGGCCGCACCCGCCTTGTCGAGCTGAAAGTGGCGCC
>Ga0209417_1001111_pt1 | contig 52339 bp, 29 predicted proteins | sample RifGroF2_FD_184002 | JGI IMG/M metagenome (GOLD analysis project Ga0209417, IMG submission 184002) | Groundwater microbial communities from Rifle, Colorado, USA - Groundwater F2 (SPAdes) (version 2) | ecosystem: Environmental > Aquatic > Deep subsurface > Groundwater | place: Rifle, Colorado...
CCACCGCTAAACTTATGCTCGCGGGTTCTGCTGACACCGAGCAATTTGTAATAAAAGCCAATGCTACACAGTCCAACACACAACCGCTCATTCAACTGCAATCTTCAACCGGTACTCCTCTGCTCTCTATAACCTCTGACAACGAAACCAATGCATTCTTTGGGTATAGAGCAGGATCTGCAAATACATACGGGTCGGCTACGTCCGGTGGAAACAATACATTCATAGGGTATCTATCCGGTAGCTCTAATACGTCTGGGTATCAAAATACCGTAGTAGGCTCGAATGCTTTGGCAAAGAACGTCGGCGGCGACAAAAACGAAGCCTTTGGTTATCAGGCTCTATATTCAAATACAGGCGGAAATCAAAACACCGCTATTGGTTATGCGTCACTTTGGACGAATACAACCGGAAGTTACAATACTGCGATAGGCTACTATGCGCTACTCGAAAACACCATAGGACAAGACAATATTGCCATGGGCGAGTCTGCACTAAGCTCAAATGTTGACGCAAACGAAAGTACAGGTATAGGAGCATTTGCGTTGGAATACAACACGGGTAGCTATAATACCGCTCTTGGCTATCGCGCAGGACAATACAACCAAACCGGCGTTGGAAACGTCTTCTTAGGATGGGAATCTGGGGCGAGCGCTGGTGCCCGATCCGGTTCTGACTATAACGTGACAATAGGATATAGAACGGGTAAATCACTTTCTGCTAATTCGTCAAATAACGTGTTCATTGGAAATGGGGCTGGGTATAATGAAACCGGTTCCAATAAACTCTACATAGAAGGCGATGGATTATTTAGTGAGCCGGCAGACACTTTAATCTACGGAGACTTCGCCTCCGATCTCCTGACCTTCCACGCCAATGTGGGTATAGGAAAAACCAATCCTACTGCCTGGTTAGATATTTCAGGTGCAACAACAGCTAAACCTTCGATAAGAGTGGCGACAGGTTCTGAACCTTCCGCTCCTGTAACAGGAGATATCTACAATTCCGGAACTGCCCTCTTCTACTACAACGGTTCAGCATGGAAAGATCTTGGTCTTGATACCACAGGAACGTCTACAGCAACAATTGCAGGATCCGGTGTAGCAAACCAGGTCTCATTCTTCTCAGGTTCTACCGCAATATCAGGTTCAAATAACCTATGGTGGAATAACACGACAGGTAGCTTAGGAATAGGAACATCAGATCCTACAGCTAAACTTATGCTCGCAGGTTCTGCTGACACTGAACAATTTGTAATAAAAGCGAACGCTACACAATCTAATACACAGCCGCTCATCCAGCTGCAATCTTCAACCGGTACTCCTCTACTCTCGCTGCATTCAGATAATCAGGCAAATATCTTCCTCGGGTACTCTGCAGGAATAGCAAACTCAATAGGCGGTGGACTGAATAACACTTTCGTTGGTTACCTTGCCGGTTCCTCTAATACAACAGGAGACAGTAACACCGTTCTAGGTTCAGACGCCTTTTCTAAAAACGTAGACGGAATATCTAACACCGCCATCGGTTATCAATCACTTCGCTCAAACGTAAGCGGATACTACAACACTGCAGTCGGAGGTCTTTCACTGGATTCAAACACGGGTGGATACTACAACACTGCAGTTGGATATCACACGCTTAATTCAAACACAGATGGGACTTCCAACGCTGCAGTTGGGTATAATGCGCTCTATCAAAATTCGACCGGAGATTATAACAATGCGCTGGGAGAAGAATCACTGTATAACACCCTCAACGACTACAACGATGCAATAGGTTATCAGGCGGGATACTACAATCAAACTGGGTACGGGAATGTGTTTATGGGATCCTCTGCTGGTAGAGGAACAGCCTTGAGAGCATCATCAGACTACAACGTAGCAGTAGGATACCAGGCAGGGTACAGCCTTTCAGCTGCTTCTGACTACAACATATTCTTGGGTTACCAGGCAGGGTACAGCGAAACCGGTTCAAACAAACTGTACATAGACAACAACAACGCCACAGGAGGTTCTGCGTTCATCTACGGAGACATGAGCTCAGACTTGTTAACCTTCAACGCCAACGTAGGTATAGGAAAAACGAATCCTACAGCATGGCTTGATATCTCAGGTGCAACAACTGCCAAACCTTCGATAAGAGTAGCAACAGGAACTGCCCCATCCAGCCCTGTAACAGGAGATATATACAATGACGGTAATCAGTTATTCTTCTACACCGGCTCTACATGGCAGGATCTCGGAGCTACGGGTGCAGGTGGAACTGCAACAATTGCAGGATCAGGTCTTGCAAACCAAGTCTCATTCTTCTCAGGCTCAACAGCCATATCAGGTTCAAACAACCTATGGTGGGATAATGCAACAAGTCGCCTTGGTATTGGAACATCCGGTCCTTTGTATAACCTTGATGTGGCAGGTAGCGCTAATGTAACAAACTTGTTTATCGCAGGAAGCCAAGTCACTGCAACCGCAACAGAAATAAATCTCTTATCCGGAAGGCTGGGAACTCTTCTTGATTCAACTAATGTAGGCTCGTACGCTGTAACCGCAATAACTGCAGGTTCAGGTCTTACGGGAGGTACAGGACCGGGAGCCACAACAATAAACATCGGAGCTGGAAACGGTTTAACCCTTGCTGCTGATTCCATAACAATAGATACCGATACAACAAGTACAACAGCTGTAACATCAAATAACTCAGGTCTTGAGGTGACATCCGACGGATTAAGACTTCTTGGAGGATGCGGAGCAGATCAAATACTTAAATGGAACTCAACTGGTTCATACTGGTACTGCGCGGCAGATGCAAACACAATATCGACAGCAACTATAGGCGGGTCAGGTCTTGCCACACAGGTTGCCTTCTTCTCGGCCTCAACTGCCATATCAGGTTCAAACAATTTATGGTGGAATGACACAACAGGTAGCTTAGGAATAGGTACTTCAGATCCTACAGCTAAACTTATGCTCGCAGGTTCAGCTGACACCGAGCAATTTGTAATAAAGGCTAATGCTACACAATCTAATAACCAGCCTTTAATCCAGCTTCAGGATTCGACCGGTACTCCTCTGCTTTCTCTACATTCAGATAATCAGACCAATGTATTCCTTGGTTACTCCGCAGGAATATCAAATTCAATCGGAAGTGGAACCGGCAATACATTCATTGGCTACTTTGCAGGATCTTCAAATACGACAGGTGACGGCAATGTTGCTATTGGTGAAAATGCGCTAATTGGCAACACCATAGGATACAACAATATTGCAATCGGCTCTAGTGCACTCTACTCTAACGAGAGTTGGAATAGTGGTGATGATAACATCGCTCTGGGTATGATGACGCTATTTAATAACAACATGGGTAACCGTAACATCGCACTTGGCTACAGAGCACTCCTTTGGAATGACGTGGGGAGTAGCAATATTGCTCTTGGGGCCGAATCACTTAATAGAAACGGGGGAGGAAATTCCAACATAGCTATAGGAGACGGAGCCTTGTATTGGACCAACGCAAACAACAATTCCACACTCGGTTACAACTCCGGATACTACAATACTACTGGAATCGGAAATGTATTTATGGGGTACAGTGCGGGAATTGGAACCTATGGTGCTTATAGTTACAACACAGCCATAGGGTATGAAGCAGGATACACTTTGTCAGGCGGCTCGAGTAAAAACATATTCTTAGGATACCGAGCAGGATATAACGAGACAGGGTCAAATAATCTTTACATAGACAACACCTCTTCACCCGCAGGAACCGCATTTATCTACGGAGACATGAGCTCAGACTTATTAACCTTCAACGCCAACGTAGGTATAGGAAAAACAGCACCTACTGCCTGGTTAGACATCGCAGCTGCAACAACAGCTAAACCTTCGATTAGAGTAGCAACAGGGTCTGAACCTTCAGCTCCTGTAACAGGAGACATATACAACTCAGGAACTGCCCTCTTCTACTACAACGGTTCTGCATGGAAAGATCTTGGTCTTGATACAACAAATACAGGAACAATAGGTGGATCAGGTGTTGCAAACCAAGTCTCATTCTTCTCAGGCTCAACTGCCCTATCCGGTTCAAACAATTTATGGTGGGATAATTCTCAAACAAGACTTGGTATCGGAACATCAGGTCCTTTAACCAACCTTGATGTCTCAGGAACTACTTGGCTTAGGGGCTTGTCAGCAAACTCAGGACTATTCGTAAATGAATCGGGAAATGTGGGTATTGGTACCACGGCACCAAGTTCCTTAGTGGACATAGCGTATATGGGTACGGCCGGAGCAAACCTTGACATACTGGAATTAGCCAACACAGTCTACAGCGGCACCCTTACGAATACTACTACATCGATACTATTTAAGCAGAATTTGGGTGACGACAACGCAGATGCCGGTCCTGCAATTTCTGGCAGAATTTCGGTAGGTGCAGAAAACGTCTGGGATATAAACACAGTAGGCAGTCGGGATTCATTTATGTCATTCCAAACTACATATAACGGAACGGTCGCAGAAATGGTGAGAATAACAAGCGAGGGATATGTGGGCATTGGAATAACGTCACCTCTGGCCAAGCTTGACGTGTCCGGAACAACATGGCTAAGAGGTCTTTCAGCTAACGCGGGACTATTTATAAACGCCAGTGGAAATGTGGGAATAGGTACAACTGCTCCTACTGCCTGGCTAGACATAGCAGCAGCAACAACAGCCAAACCTTCAATCAGAGTAGCAACAGGTGCCGAACCTTCTGCTCCTGTAACAGGAGACGTATACAACAGCGGGACTTCCCTCTTCTACTACAACGGAACAGCCTGGCAGGATCTTGGCCTTGATACAACGGGTACAGGAACAATTGCAGGCTCAGGTGTTGCTAACCAGATATCCTTCTTCTCGAGTTCTACCGCAGTATCAGGGTCCAACAACCTATGGTGGAATAACACAACCGGTAGCTTGGGAATAGGAACGTCAGATCCTACCGCTAAACTTATGCTCGCAGGTTCAGCTGACACCGAGCAATTTGTAATAAGAGCATACTCATCTCAAACACCCGCTAACCCGTTGATACAACTCCAATCCTCGACAGGAACTGCACTGCTTGACCTCACAACTGACAGTGTAGAAAACGTATTCATAGGAAGATTAGCAGGTAGCTCTAACACTGTAGGCGCAGGAAGTAGCGGACAATATAACACCTTCGTCGGTAGCGGCGCAGGAGATAACAACACGGCTGGATATCAAAATAGCACACTCGGAGCTTATTCCCTTTTCTCTAATACGACCGGGATCAACAATACTTCGATAGGAGTATACACACTCTTTTCAAACTCAACCGGCAACGATAACCTATCGATGGGTTTCCGAGCAGGCCAATATAATTCAACCGGATCCTACAATGTATTTCTCGGAAGCAACGCAGGTTTCGGAATCAACACAACGCAAAGAGCCGATTCAAATTACAATGTTGCGGTAGGAAACGAAGCAGGATACAGCTTATCAGCCAACTCCAGCGGCAACATATTCCTAGGTTACAGAGCAGGTTATAACGAAACAGGATCAAACAAATTGTACCTAGACAATGGGTCGGCTCCCGGAGGTTCTGCATTCATCTACGGAGACATGAACCTCGATCAACTAACCTTCAACGCCAACGTAGGTATAGGAAAAACATCACCTACTGCTTGGTTAGACATTGCGGCAGCAACAACAGCTAAACCTTCAATAAGAGTGGCAACAGGTGCTGAACCTTCCGCTCCTGTAACAGGAGATATATACAATGATGGCAACCAGCTTTTCTACTACAACGGGACAGCCTGGCAGGATCTTGGTGCTACAGGCACGGGCGGTGGAGGTCTCGCAGGCTCAGGAATCGCAGGACAACTAACCTTCTTCACCGGAAGCACATCTGTGTCAGGGTCTAATAACCTCTGGTGGGATTCTGCTCAATCTAGACTTGGTATCGGAACAACAGCCCCTGCGCAAGCCCTCGATGTTGCTGGCGACATACAAATAACTTCGCTGGTTCCAAAAATTACTTTCAACGAGACCGACCAAGTTGCGTGGAGTTATGAAATAAACGGAGATCAGTGGATTATGAAGCGCGACGGCTCTGACCGCATGGTCGTAAATAGCGCCGGTAGCCTCATAATGAAGGGCGATATTTCAAACAACGAAGATGCAGTAGTAAGAATGGGGGCAGCTGCAGCCGGATCCTCACTAGTGTTCATAAGCGGTAATACTAATAATGCAGCGTTAACTAGCGCAGGTTATTTCGGAATAGGGACGACAGCTCCTTTGGCGTGGCTTGATGTAAAGGCAGCAACAGCATCCGAAGCATCGGTGAGAATAAGAGCAGGAACAGAGCCTTCCTCTCCTGCAACAGGAGATATTTACAATGACGGCAACCAACTCTTCTACTACAACGGATCCGCATGGGTAGACCTTGGCGCAACCGGCACGGGCGGTGGAGGTCTGGCAGGCTCAGGAATAGCCGGACAACTAACCTTCTTCACCGGAAGCACAGCAGTATCCGGTTCCAACAACCTATTCTGGGATAGCGGAAACTCCAGGCTCGGGCTCGGCACAACCGCACCTGCTTCTCAACTTTCAATACTCGGAACCGACACAACAAACGGCCAATTTAGAATTAGCTACGATGCCTCTAACTACACCAAGTTCACAACCGATACAGTCGGTAACTTAACCTTAAATAACAACGGTACAAACGTGGTCAAATTCGGAGCAGCCAACACCGAATTCTACACACCTACAACCTTCTCGGCCGCAGGTGATGTCTCAATGGCCTACGACCTCATATTTACAAATGCAACCAGCTCAGAGCTCAGGTCATACGGCCCTCTTTCAATAACTGCAGGCGAAACTTACGGCAGCAGCAACCTAAACCTAAGAACATATAACTCGGGTGATATTGTTGCCGACCTTACAGGTACAGGTAGATTCAGACTAAATGGAACCGACTCCACAATACTCTTCGATACAAAGACCGCCACTGACACAGACTTCTGGATGGGTGTAGTAGATGACGCCGGCGGTGACGACGATGACATCTTCGTCATTGGAAAGGGTTTAACCAACAACACGAACAACTATCTGACAATAGCCTCTTCAGGATGGGTTGGACTAGGCCTGAATTCATCAAGCGCACCTTCTGCAATGCTCGACGTCAACGGAGGCGCAAGATTTAGAGGTATCGGTTCCAGTGCTTATGTCGGTGCTCTTAACTACTCAACAGGAGGATACCTGACAACAGCAACATCAGACGGCAGGCTTAAGACCAACGTTACAACAATAGACAACGCCCTCGACAAAGTAATGCAACTAAGAGGTGTTACCTTCAACTGGCTTGATCCTACTGCTCCTAAACGCATGACAGGAATGATTGCCCAGGAAGTAGCTGCTGTCATGCCCGAGCTTGTGTTCCAAAACCCCAACGACGGGTACCTTGGAATGTTCTACGGCGAAACAACAGGCTTGTTAGTTGAAGCTACAAAAGAACTGAATACCAAGCTCCTTGCTATGGAGTCCGGTCTAACAATGACAGACGGTAATATAACAACATTCGAAGCCACCAGCGACAGCACGCTGACCAAGGTTAATACATTAGAAACCGACGTGGCCAACCTGCAAACCGAAGTGTTGTCAATAAAAGAACTCCTGGCTCAGGCCACTCCTCAGAGTACGGAAAGCAGCACCACGGTTGCTACTACACCCGAAGGAATGTTAGCCGAAATGTACAAGATATTTGAAGATCTTAAAGCATTCGTTGCCGCTCTCGGGTTATCAAATAATGGAAACGCCCTTGCGGTATCAACCGACCTTAACGTACTCGGAGAAACCACACTCTCTAACCTGACAGTAACCGGTGACATAAGCGCAGGATTAATGAAGATCGACACTCTCAACAACGTATTCGAGGTTGCCGGTCCTTCTTGCTACAACGAGCTGTTAGGTACATCGAATACAACTCTCTGCACCGATCAGACATTGTATCTCCAAAAATCATTGGCAGGAAATGTTGATGTCCTCAACGGAGCCTTACTGGTAGAACCTAACGGAAACGTTACAGTTAAAGGCACTCTGTTGGCTCAGAAAGTCGAGACCACCGATGTAACAACCGAAAACGTAACAATAAAAGCCGCCTCAAAGACAGTCGGAAGCGGGACTGTAGTAACAGGACAGACCCAGGCTGTCATAGACAACGCCCTGATAAAGACAGGTTCCAAGGTCTTCATAACAGCCACATCAAGCACCGGAGGACAGGCACTAATAGTTAAAGAGAAACTTGAAGGCGTATCATTCACGGTCGCCCTCGATAAACCTATCGAAACTGATGTAGCCTTCGATTGGTGGATCGTTAATGTCGAATGAAATTAACTTCCAAACCGTTTTGGACAGAGAAAACATTTTTCATATTCTGTCATATAGGAAGGGCAATTTTAAAAGGCTACAATTATATAAAGATTTTCGTAACTGCCATGAAAGAGGGAACAGATAACAAAGGAAAATTGAAAAAAGAGCGCACGAAGACAGTGGGTGCTGTTCATAAAACTGTGACCCATAGAGTAAGTGAGGTTACTTCCATTATCGGGGAAGCGGAAACAACCGGCGAGACAAAAACCGACTTCCGCACAATTTTTAATAAAAAATTCCAACTACTACAGTCAAAATTAGCGAACGTTACTAGAGCTCTAAAACTTAATTTGGGAAATTTTTATACTCAAAAACTGCCCTTTTTGAAAATTTCACGTTTTTGGAAATCCCACTACCCAACTTACAGAAAGTATTTCATACCAATCTCAGTGGGTATGCTTATAGTATTGGCACCGGTCGTGTGGTTGTCTATTAATAATCCTGACAAAGTGCTCGCCGACTGGTTCGACGATAACTGGCATTATAGGAAAAAAATTAACATCACAAATACCGGGGCGGCCGATGCCGATAAAAAAATATTGTTTGAAACTGACACCGCTACCTTGATAGGCGAATCCAAAATGCAAAACACTTGTGCGGATGCCAGGTTCACAGATGTAAACGGTCAAGTACTGAGATATTTTATAGACTCGGCTAACGGAGCCTGCAATACGAACTCCACCGATTTTTACGTGCTTTTGCCGGTAATTAACGTAGGGGACACCGTAGTTTACTTTTACTACGGTAATACTTATGTAGAAGCTGTGGCTGAAACAAGTCAGTTTTCGCAGGCTACTTTTAGCCCGGCAAGCAGTTCTACGGGCAGTGAAACTTTAGGCCCCGGTCCGGTAGCAAATTGGAAGTTTGATGAAGCTTACGATCAAAAGGAGAACACAAAGATTGAGCAGCAGTTGGAGATTATGACCACCCCCGCCTCCACCGTTTGGCTAAACGGGTCAACTAAGAAAAAGGCTGTTACTGTAACTAATCCTAACGCTTCCATCCTGACAAATTTTCAGGTTTCAGTGACTGTCGATTACGACTCAGACATGAATTCGGATTTTTCGGATATAAGATTTACCGACTCAGCAGGAACAGAGTTAGATCATTGGCTTGAAAGCAAAACTAACAATTCCATAGCTAAGTATTGGGTAGAAGTACCGACTCTTGCAGCGTCGACCACTACCTCAATCTTTTTGTTTTACGGAAATTCCGGAGCATCTTCGGCAAGCAACGGTGACAACACGTTCGCCTTTTTCGATGATTTTAGCGGAGCAGCTGTAGACACTAATAAGTGGATCGTCGTTGATGGGACAGGAATAACAGTGTCCGGGGGTGTCTTGAATGCCACGTCAACAACCGGATGGCTACAGTCAAATTCCGCGTTCAGCAAAGCACAACAGCCGGTCATTGAAACAAAAATTCAACACGTCTCCATGGGAACAAACGGCTACGCGCCTATAAGTACTTGGTTGAGTACTTCCGACACATTCGGAGGACTTATACACCCGGGGTCGCCATTTCAACTTTATTACCGAAACAACGGCTCGTGGACTTCTATATACAACAGCACACTAGTAAGTAATCTTCTGGTGCGCTTATCGGTTTACTCCAACTCCACAGCTGCCATATATTATTATAATTACGACACCGATGCTTTAGTTGCTTCAGCTACGGGTATTTCCAACTCTGTAGACAGTGAGCCAATTAGATTTATAAGACGCGAGGATAACACAGGTACCGGTCAGACTATCAACGTGAGTTGGGATTACATTCTGGTAAGAAGCGGGGCGACAAGTGCGCCAACAACTTCGGTAGACACTACGGAGTACGCTGATGGTAGCTACTACCCCAACGATGCCTCTCTGGGAATTGTATATTTTGACCCCAACAATTACAGTTCGGAATCCGTTTATCTGGAGTTTGTTGCAAGCACTGACGGGGGGTCGACTTGGGGGTTAATAAGATCGTCAGAAATTCAAAGCATTCTAGCAGCTCCCGCCGCAGGTTATACAGTAAGAATAAGGGGCGGAGATGGAACCAGCGAAACACCCTCGGTCGCGCTGGTCAATGCAACTAGCGAAAGTATCCTACACGAGCACGGGTTCGGAAATGCTGAAAATACCACGTTAATGGTTAGGGCGGCGCGGCTCATCATTAAACAGGAAAGCGGCGTAGGGATAACACAAACCGAAACGAAGACGGAAATATGCAGTTACGAAAGCACTACACAGGAAAATTACACACCACAAACAGACAAAAAAATATACAATTACGACTCTTCAAAATATAATCCAACCCCAACCAATACTTTTGAAGCTACTGCTGAAGCAGAACTAAGTAATGTGGGGATAGAGCAGCAGATAAATATTACTAACGGTCCTTACTACTCTTACACCAACAGTTATTTACCAACTGATAACTCGCTTGGGCTTGCTTATTGGGATGCAGATCAGTACCCGGGAGCCACCGTATACCTCGAGGTAGACTACTACGAGCCTTGTTGCTCCGACCCGTATATCGGACTATACACCGAAGCCGGAGCATCTGTGGCGACATTCCAGCTCGGTATGGGAGATAATAACTACCACAGGTACAGATCCACCGCATTAACTCTTACTGACGACACCGCTTACACAGTAAGGTGGCGGGGAGTAAGAGTCGAAGGATTGAACATACTTTTGGCAGCCAGATTCATAGTTATACAAACCGACACGGCAAAAATTACCGATACACAGACACAGGTAGAGGTAGGTGCAAGAGAAAAACATACCAACAGCACCTATGAATTTCTAAGCGACATGAAACCTTACTACTATGACTCCACCAAGTTCGATCCTGCTCCAACAACCTACTTTGAATCAACGGTAAAAACGCAGCAGCCTACTATAGAACAACAGGTAAATATTACTAACGGGCCCTTTTATACAAGATCTACATCATACGTTCCGACAGATAACTCACTGGGTACGGTGTATTGGGATGCTGACAAATACCCTGGAGCCACCGTATACCTCGAGATTGACTACTACGAGTGGTGTTGCTCCAACCCAACTATAGGAATATTTACTTCGGCTGGGACGCTTGTTACTGAGTTTACCCCTAACCTTGGAGATGGTATCTACGCAAGGTATAGAAGTGTCGCTTTATCTCTAACAGACAACACAGAGTATACGGTAAAGTGGAAAGCTGCTTCATACGACCATCCGCAGACTCTACTTTCTGCCAGATTCATAGTTATACAAACCGACACGACAAAAATTACCGACACACAAACTCAGGTTGAGCTGGGCTCCCGGGAAAGGTTTACAAATAACAGCTATGCACAACTCAGCGATCCGAAAAAATACTACTACGACTCCACCAAGTTTGATCCTGCCCCAACAACCTATTTTGAAGCAACAGTAAAAACACAACAGCCTACTATAGAACAACAAATAAACATTTTATCTAAATCCTATTTCACAACTTCCTCTTCTTATGTCCCTACTGACAACTCTCTGGGGCTTGTTTACTGGGACGCAGACAGATACCCCGGGTCTACAGTGTATCTTGAGGTCGACTACTACGAGCCTTGCTGTGCGGATCCGTATATCGGGCTATATACTGAAGCCGGAGCATCTGTAGCGACATTTCAACTCGGTATGGGAGATGGTAGTTACCACAGGTACAGGTCCAGCGCTCTGACCCTAACCGACAACACCGCGTACTCTGTGAAGTGGAGATCGACAAACACCACGAACGGAAGTACCCTGCTGGCAGCCAGATTCATAGTTATACAAACCGACACGACAAAAATTACCGATACGCAGACACAGGTGGAAGTCGGTACAAACGAGACACATACAAATAGTGCATACGCGCAGTTAGATACTCCTAAAACTTACCTATATGATTCCTCTAAATTCGCTCCGGCGCCTACCGCGTATTTCGAAACCAGCGTTAGGAGTGTGCAACCAATAATTGAGCAACAAATCAATATAATTACTAAGTCACAGTACTCAAACAACACTACATGGGTACCTACGGACAGCTCTCTGGGCATCGCTTATTGGGATGCTGACAAATACCCGGGGGCGACGGTTTATCTTGAGATAGATTTTTATGAAACGGAGTGGTTAGGTTACGTAGCATTACACAAAGCTGACGGAACTTACGTTGGTGAATGGAATGCAGACATGGGATCTAACTCTTATCATAGGATGAGGACCACGGCATTAACTCTAACCGACGACACAGGCTATACTGTGAGGTGGAAATCAGCAAATTCATTCGGGCAAACACTGTTAGCGGCACGTTTCATAGTAATACAAACCGACACGACAAAAATCACAGCAACCGAAACCCCTGTAGAAATAGGGGGTAATGAAACAACCACATCCGCCTCGTACGCAAACCTAACAGACAAAAGAACTTGGTTGTATGACTCAAGTAAATTTACACCTACTCCCACAGCCACTTTCGAAGCCACTCTTGCCAACGACACCGCCGGGCAAACCACTTACGCCGCTCTATACACTGACGGAGCGACGTGCTCTTCTCAGGTAACGGGAAGCGAAATATCTACAACCGGAACAGCTTTTACACGGGTTAGAAGCGGCAGTGTCACACTTTCCAGCGGAACCGAATACACTGTGTGCATCAAGGCAGGGGCTAATACCGCAAAAATCGCGAACGCCAAGGTGCTCCTTAGTCAATCGGATTCGGGAGGCATAACCGACACAGAGCTGTACCAACAACAAGTCAATTATCCTGTAACAGATGCGGATGCTACCTATACAAGTGCCTATAAATACACCTACTTCAACCCCGGACTATCACCAACTCAGAGCTCCTTCGAAGGCGGTACCTTTAACTACTTTTACGAAGCAACAATGAAGACATCTGCCGGCACAGGATACGCGAGACTTTACAACGCAACCGCGGGTACGGCCATAACCAACGGTGAGATAACAACCGCCTCCACGTCATATACGAGAGTTAGAAGCGGGAATATTACATCATACATGCCCGCGTCAACCCCACAAGATCTGGATACACAGGCTAAAAATTCGGCTACAAATACCACTTCTCTGGCAAATTCCTGGATTATTGTACAGGTATCAGACCTTTCTAATTCGGTAAATACGGTATACGCAGAGTTGTACAATCTCACAGACGGGGCTACAGTCAGCGGATCCGAGGTTACTACCACAACTGCAACCACAATAACACGTCTTCGAACTCCATCCATAACCCTTACAACAGGTAAAGAATACGTGGTAAGAACCAAATCCAGTAATACTTCGGGGCTTCCTTACTATGTGTACGGGGCAAAGATAATACTGGATCAGACAGACGCCAACGGTATTAGGGATCTCGAGCTTTATCAAATGCAGGTAAATTATCTTGCAACTGACGCCGATACTACTTATTCGAGCACTTACAGATATACAAGCTTTAACCCGAGTCTCAATCCAACTCAGAATTCTTTTAATGGCGGTACCTTTAACTACTTTTACGAAGCAACAATGAAAACATCCGCAGGAACAGGATACGCAAGGTTGTACAATGCAACCTCAGGTACGGCCATAACTAACGGTGAGATAACAACCGCCTCCACGTCGTATACGAGAGTTAGAAGCGAAGATATCACAGCGTACGTGCCTTATGCATCCGGATACCTGTCCGACGCGCAGGAACTGGATACACAGGCTAAGAATTCAGCTACAAATACCACTTCTCTGGCAAATTCCTGGATTATTGTACAGGTATCAGACCTTTCTAATTCGGTAAATACGGTATACGCAGAGTTGTACAATTTAACGGACAGCGTGACAGTTAGTGGATCTGAATTATCCACCGCAGCGATAAATACCGCTACGCGTTTACGAAGTTCCCCTATAACCCTTACAACTGACAAAGAATATGTGGTAAGAACAAGAACTAGCAGTACCGACGGTATACAGTACTACATAGCCAATGCCAAGATAATACTGGAACAGACTGCTGCCGGCGGTATAAGAGATCTCGAGCTATATCAGTTGCAGGTAAACTCTCTTATGACGGATGCTGACGCCACCTACACCAGCATGTACAGATTTACAAGATTTAACCCAAATATCAACCCCGTTCAAAGTTCCTTTGATGGCGGTACCTTTAACTACTTTTACGAGGCAACAATGAAAACATCCGCCGGCACAGGATACGCGAGGCTCTACAATGCAACCACAGGCTCGGGCGGCGCAGGCATCACTAACACCGAAATTACGACCTCCTCTACATCCTACACAAGGGTCAGAAGCGGAAATATAACAAACTATCTGCCTGCTGCATCAGAATACCTATCCGACGCGCAGGAACTGGACACACAGGTAAAGAACTCAGCGACAAACACCACGTCTTTGGCAAACTCCTGGATTATTGTACAGGTGTCGGATCTTTCAAATACGGCGAATACGGTATACGCGGAACTGTATAATCTAACAGACGGGGCTACAGTTAGCGGATCTGAGGTGACTACTAGCACGAGCGGAACTTCACGTTTAAGAAGCACACCTATCACACTCGCGACCGATAAAGAATACACGGTAAGAACTAAGATCAGCACTGAAGGTGTACCCTACTATGTAGCTAATTCAAAAATAATACATAATCAAACAGATACCAACGGTATCCGCGATTTGGAACTTGTGCATACATACAATACGGAGTCTGTTACTGATTCAGATGCCACATATTCACAGTCTTACCATTGGCATTCACACCCATACTTAAACTTTTCGGGAGCAAATGTTTCGTACTATTTGGAGTCTAACCTGAAAACATCGGCAGGCACGGGGTATGCAAGATTGTATAACACCACGGCAGGAGCCGCGATAACAGGATCCGAAATAACAACCGCAGCTACTTCCGGTACCAGAGTAAGAAGTGCTGATTTAACCCCCTATCTTCCTCTCACAGGGAATGAAATTGACATCCAATTAAAGAATTCGGCCACCAATACAACTACATCCATAACATCCGCGTATATTATCCAGGTAGCTAACTTAGGTGACCCGGAGGTACACGTCGCTTTATTTCCAAATGGGGCTAGCTGTACAAGCCAAGTCGCATCCAGCGAAATTACTTTTAAACCTTCGGATGGTATAAAAAGGACCACCTCCCAAACAATAAGCCTCGCAGATGGGGATTATATGGTATGCCCGGAAACCGTAAATGCTGCGACTCTTACCTTGTATAATGCTAAGGTAAACCACGTACAGTCCTATCCCCAAGGCGTAACCGATATAAGAACATTTAGATCTCTAAATACAGACCTAGAAACTGAGGCAACCAACACATACGCAAGAAAATACGAGTTGAATTCGTACGATCCCACAAAATTTACAGGGAACGTTACCGGGTCATTTGATGCCACAATCCTAGCAACAGCTACAACTGCTTACGCCGAAATATACAATGCTACCTCTTCAGAGGCTGTAGCTGGAACTGAAATGTCTACCGCTAGCACTTCGTACACTAGATTGCAAAAAACCATAACTACCTTACCAACTTCTGCTTCAGTCTTAGATATCGAGATTAAAAACAGCAGTACAAATACAACCAAGGTCACCGCATCTTGGCTGGTACTGGACATAAATAACGTACTTCCGGCGATAACGCATGACAGTAGTTCAAATAAACTTAACGGGCAGCTTGAAGGGCCTGTTTGGGAATCGGAAGAAAGGTGCATATCAGGTACCTGCCTTGCGTTCGACGGTATTGACGACTATGTTAAGGTTTTAGACTCTCCGAAGTTAGATTTCACGGCCGCAGACAACTTCACCATAAGTATGTGGTTCACGCAACCGTATTCAACCGCAGGCAGCACTGCTTTGATTTCTAAATACGAGTCTGCGGGTTCTGACGGAGGATACCAGCTTCGCGTCGGTAGTGACGGAAAGGTTGTGGCTGAAATTTCCGATGATAACACTACATTCCCCAAGGACTCTGCCACGAGCTCGGTTGCCTATAGAGATGGCAAATGGCATCACGTAGCCGTAGTAAAAAACGGGACAACCAGCTTACTACTTTACGTGGACGGGGTGCTGGAAGACACGGATAGCTCCATAGCCACAGCAGGAACCTTAGTAAATAACGACCTACTATATATAGGGGACTCATACGACGGAAGCACCGGAAACTGGAAAGGGCACATCGACGAAACAAAAATCTACCGTTATGCAAGAACGGACCAGGAAATCAAGAATGAACTCTTGGGGACAAACCCCGGGGGTACGACTGTGCTCGGAAAAAACGCTAATGCTACAATCAATAACGGGTTATTGGCACACTGGAAAATGGAGGAAACAGGTACCGATACATGCGGAGTTGGAACCACTGACGGTTGCGACAACACAAGCAATGGATACAACGGATATTGGGAAGGAAACGCAACCAGCAGTCCGGGAAAGTTGGGAGCCAGCTTGGCAGTAGATGGTACCGGCGATGCCCTTAGAGTAACACCGGGAGGCAGTGGCTTATCGGGTACATCTTTAACTTCAAGGATACCCATAACTTTTGATAATTCTGCTTCAACAGAAGATTTAACCAACTTCCCGGTACTCATAAAGTTGAATGCATCCAGGATAAATTACTCGAGAACCCAGGATTTAGGACAAGACATTAGATTTACGGACAGTGACGGGAGCACAGTACTAAGCTATGAGATTGAAAAATGGGACGAAACAGGTAATTCCTACGTCTGGGTGAAGGTACCAAGCATACCTGCAGGCTCGACCACAGATTACATATATATGTATTTTAACGATACCCTGCTTTCTGACGGACAAAGCTCCGAGAACGTGTGGGATATCAACCACGTAGGCGTCTGGCACTTAGACGAATCTTCAGGGACAAATATTGATGACTCGACCACTAACTCGAACGACGGTAGTAAAACCCTGGAAACCCAACCTGCTTATACGGCAGACGGTGCTGCTAACGGTGGGCATGTTTTCGATGGATCTAACAACATTGTAAGTATTCCCGACGATGCTACTTTCGATTTGGGCAATACTATGACTATAGAAGCATGGGTCAAACCCACCACCTGCGCAACCAGAGAGACAATCATAGGAAGAAATGATCAGTCCGGAGTAGTTCAGTTAGAAATTAACTACAGCAGTTGTGCAGTAGGCACGATTATCAGCGGTACGTATGTATCCTACACAGGGATAAACGCCTTAACTGCCGGAGAATGGAACCACATTGTTTATACCAGAAACGGGACCGGCGCTACACATAAAATCTATGTAAATGGTGTAGAAAAATCTCTTGTAACAAATGCCTCAAACAACTACTCAAATCCTACCGGTCCTTTTGAATTTGGAAGAAGAACCACAGCAGGTTCTCAGCGACTTACGGGCACTCTTGACGAGGTCAGGATGTCGAATATCGTCAGACCGGCAGACTGGGCAGAGGCTACATACCTAACAACAACAGACGCCTTCAATACATACGGTACCGAAGAAGCCTACGTACCGGACTTCAATGTTTCCGGTGAAGTAACGGTTTCAGGCTGGTACTACCCCACTACTCTAGACTCGACCACAAAATACCTAACCTACGGAAGCGGCACAACCAAGGCCATGTACATAAAAACAGACTCGGCAAATGCCGGGAAGCTTCTCTTCTCGACTAACGGAACTGATGAAGGAACCTCCGTGTCCACACTTTCGACGAATAATTGGTATTACATAGCACTTGTCGGAGATTCCTCCGAAACCAGACTCTATATAAACGGCTTATTGGATTCAACAGTAACTAACACCACCGCGATCTCCGATTTAGAGTCTTTCTATGTCGGAAACGACAATAACCTATCAACTAACGGTTTCATAGGAAAAGTGGACGAGGTCAAACTTTACAATACTGCCCTCGATGATTCAAAAATTTCTGGTACCTACAGCTCCCTGAAACCTCCTCTTGCTTACTACACATTTGACCAAAAAAACCCTACGGGAGTATTCGATATTTCAACAAATAATAACTCCGGAACTTGGGCCGGATCCTCTACCGAACGCTATGCGACAGGAAAATTCGGAAGTGCCGGAATATTCGATGGTTCCACAGACTACGTAACAGCATCCGACACTCCGTTCGACATTACTACCGACTTTACCCTCGAATCCTGGGTGAATCTCGGCGCCGCAGGTTCTGCTCCCTACAATGTAGTAAGTAAACATGGAGCTGCCGGCACAGGGGGCTATTCCCTATTTGTCGACACAAACGGAGCCGTAAACTGTCTGACCGATAATGGAACGTCAGAGACCCTAAGTAAGACCGCTGATTCCGCTGTAACCCCGGCTTCCGGATGGCTTCACCTGGCGGCCGTAAGGGAGGGAACTTCGTGCAAAATTTATATCAATTCTGAAGACAGGACGGCAACCGCAGGAACACACACTACCCTAACCACCAACGCATTAACCCTACGACTCGGTTCCAACACCTCAGGCGAAGGATTCTTTAAAGGGCAGCTGGACGAGGTAAAAATATACGATTACGCGTTATTTCCAAGAGCTATTTTAATAGACTATAACGGCGGGCACCCCATTCCCGGCTCCCCTGTCGGAAGTGCCAAAGGCTGGTGGAAAATGGATGAGGGGTATGAGAGCACCGCTCATAACACCGGTTCTTCCGGCGGTGCAAACGACGGAACAATAACCGGAGCCACATGGTCTTTGGAAGGAAAATATGACAGAGCTTTAGACTTTGACGGTTCAACAGATTACATTACCGTAGCAACAGGCGAAATAGTTGATCAAAACACTGTAACTATAGAAGCCTGGATCTACCCCACGAGTGTAACTGGGGCTCACGATTTTACTATACTTGCCCAAAACGATAACGGGGCGGGATACACAACTCACAACTTCGGAATTTCTGGTTCGACGGGCAAACTTATGTACGATAACGAACTTCCTTCTAACGGAGTACTAAATGGAGACACGGTGCTTACGGCCAGTCAGTGGCAACACGTAGCGGTTGTGAGAGATGCCGACAGCGTGACCTTTTACTTGAATGGTGTGAGCGACGGAAGCGGAACAGGCGAAGCCAGATCCAGCGCGGCCAGTGTAGACAACACTTTAATAGGGGCAAGATACTATTCGGGGGCAGCCCAACATCAGTTCGCTGGAAAACTCGACGATGTAAAAGTTTACACCGTAGCTTTGAGCGCTTCGCAGGTTGCTCAGACATACAACCGGGGAAAGGCAATGACTTTCGGTTCATTGTCCACAGATACCGCCGGATTACCTTTAAATTCAGCCAAGTCTGCGTACTGTGTTCCGGGAGATGCTACATCCTGTAACGCGCCTGTGGCCAACTACAATTTTGATGAAAAACAGGGAGCATACATAAACGACGTGTCAGGAAACGCCCATCAGGGTACCCTGGAAAACAGTCCTGCCTGGACGAACGGAAACATGGGAGGAGCTGTGGAATTCAACGGAACTAACAACTACGCCACCATCTCAACCGGGGAGCTTGTCGCTCAGGATAACATCACGGTTGAAGCCTGGATTTATCCCGGCAAAGTTACTGACGCTTCCAACGCCTTTACCGTATACGCCCAAAACGATACCGCCGCCGGAAATGTAACCCATCTTTTCGCCATAGATAATACTAACGGTAAACTAATGTACGATAACACCGGGCCCGCAAACGGAGCCATAAATGGCAGTACTGCCCTCGTCGCAAATACCTGGAACCATGTGGTCTTTACCAGAAACGGCACCTCCGTGAACTTCTACCTAAACGGCAAGAGCGATGGTTCGGGTACCGGTGAGACCAGACAAAGTTCTGCCGACGTAGATAACACACTGATAGGTGCTAGGTATTACTCTGGTGCTCCCCAGCACAAGTTTATAGGGAAAATTTCAAATCTTACCGTATTCAACTACGCCAGAAGCTTGCCTCAAATTGCCTGGGATTACGACAGAGGCGGCCCATCTCTATGGTGGAAACTCGATGAGTGCCAGGGACTTGTGGCCAACGATTCCAGTGAAACCGGAAGCCACGACGGAGTCATAACCATCGGTTCAGGAGGTGATAACGCTTCGGAAGGCTCGTGTGAATCTTTACAAACGGATGAGGCTTGGTACAACGGCGAGTCAGGAGAGATAAATGCAAGCCTTTACTTTGACGGTTCGGATGACTTTATAACTCTGGGAACCGGTCCCTCGACCTACTCAATGAGCCTTTGGGTAAAACCATCCTCTACTACTCAATCCATAGTAGATCTCGGAGGCAGCCACACCTTAACCGTTTCGGCAGGAGCAATTTCCGCCGGAGGCTTTTCAACTCCGACAATCTACGTCGACGGGTACCAAACAACAACCCTGCCCGATACGAACTGGCACCAAATAACCGTTGTGACAAGTACTCCCTTTAACACAGGAACAGTCACCTTGGGCAAAATAGGTGGCGCTTTATACACAGGACAAATAGACGAGTTCAAACTCTTCTCCTACCCCATGACCTTTATACAAGTAAGAGACAACTTTGCACGTGGCGCCGCGACCCTATCCCATTGACATCCCCCCGTTTTCTATCTAAACTACCCCTGTAGCCAAAGACAGCAAGGGCTTAACAGCTTAATTATCTTGCCGAGGTAAACCTTAATTTGTATATTTTGTGGTTTATAACTCACCGTCTTTTGGTGGGTTTCTTTTTTACGTTAGGGACCGGCAAGTACAAAAACCGCCCCCTTCCAATAAGAAACCCTGATTACATCGTAGGAGGTGTATACCAAGCAAAATGGAAAAAATAAAGACTACCGGAAAAATTAAAAACGCTGAAACAGTAAAAAGCCTAAAGGAAAAGGTCGCCAAAGCTAAATCTATTGTTTTTGCCGATTACCGCGGACTGTCAGCCGGTAACGCCAATGACCTTAGAGCTAAGTTGAAAGCGGAAAATTCCGAGATGCTCGTTATTAAAAACACACTTCTTAAAGTCGCCCTTGAAGAAGAAAAGATAAACACGGACGACATTAAAAAGGACCTGGAAGGCCCTACAATGGCTGTCTTCTCGTTCGAAGATGCAATCTCACCTATTAAGACCCTCTTCGAATTCGCCAAGAAGCTGGAGCTTCCTAAGATTAAATCGGCCCTAATTGAAGGGGTCTACGCTGACTCAGCCAGAGTCGAAGTAATAAAAAACATTCCTTCAAAAGAAGTTTTACTCGCTCAGATGGTCGGAAGTATGAAATCACCTTTAAGCGGATTTGTGAACGTTTTGGGAGGCGTGCACAGAAAATTTGTGTATGCTCTCGATGCTATTGCTAAGAAAAAGGACAATTAACTAATTATTTATTAACCCTTGAAAGGGGGTGCGGTTTTAATATGGCAGACGAAAAAGACATAAAGTTAGGCGCAGATGCAAAAAAAGTTATGGAGATGGTCGAAAAAATGACCGTTCTCGAACTTAACGATCTCGTAAAAGCTCTTGAAGAAAAATTCGGAGTTACAGCGGCAACTCCTATGATGATGGGGGCAATGATGCCCGCAGCCGGTAACGGTGGCGAGCCAGCCGAACCTGTAGAAGAGAAAACAGAATTCGACGTAGTTTTAACAGACGCCGGAGCGAACAAGATCTCAGTTATCAAATCGGTTAGAGAGATCAACCCCGCGCTCGGTCTTGTAGAAGCTAAAAGTCTCGTAGAATCTGCTCCTAAAGCAGTTCTCGAAGGAGCTAAGAAAGAAGCAGCTGAGGCTGCAAAGAAAAAGCTCGAGGAAGCAGGAGCAAAAGTAGAATTGAAGTAACATTCGATTTTACGGTTACCAAGGAAAAAAGAAAACGCCTCTACGGGGGCGTTTTTTGTTGGCTTTAATTAATGGGTGCCCGTTATATCAGGCTCAAAGTTTCTTTTTCGTAACATTCTTTGACATGAACTGACAACGTTTTTGCGGCATCTTCGGGAGTCGCCTTGTCGCTGACCCAGATTCCCGCGCCAAGTTCCAAACCCCCCAGTACTTTGATATGAGCTATAAAACCTACGTGCCAGTGATACGGTTCGTACCTTTGATTGTGAATCCAAAAGTTTCTGTCCGGCCTGCCGAAGAGTACATCGTACGCGTAAAGGGCGGCTTTCATTATCCGCGCAAAGTCGTTAATCTCAACCTCGTCCATATATTCAAAATTCGGCCTGTGGTTTTTGGGTATCAAAATCATTTCATAACTCCATCTGCTCGCTTCAGGAACGAGCAACGCAAAGTGCTTTGATTCGTATACAAGGTTAGTTTCCATTAATCCATCTTTTACAGCGTCGCACCAATAGCAGCTGTTTTTCTCATTGACGTATCTCAACGCCTTATTCTTCTCCATCTCGATTATCCCCGGAAAGCCCGGAAGCGCCACAATCTGTGAGTGTGGGTGTAATATCGATGCTCCCGCTTTACCGCCGCGGTTGTTAAACACCATAACTTCTTTACCCTGGGAGGTGTAATAGTTGGTGCGGTTCAAAAATGCCCGCACAATTTTGACGTTTTGTTCGTGGTCGAAATCCGGAATATCTTTTTCGTGGTCGGGGCTGTGAACTACTATCTCGTGCGACTCAGCCAGAGGAAATTTGTTTGGAAATACTCGGACATTCCAATCGTCAGCATCCTGGTAAACGGCTTCGGGAGTTAGGGATTCACTACCTCTACAAAAAAAACACGTCTGCGGCTTGTCACTTTTGGAAGGTTCGGGTTTTTTGCCTGTTGCCCCCGTTTGATCCGCTCTTTTAGCTCTGTTTGTCGCCAGTATAGTTGGAGTACCTGTAAGTTCGTCAAAAATAAATTTGGGCATGGACAGTTTAGCTTAAAATTCTTTCGTACAACTTCTTGTATTCTACCGCACTTTGTTCCCAGCCGAAATCCTTTTCCATAGAAGCTGTAATCATCTCCTGCATTTTATCTGTGCCATAAACATCCAGGGCTTCTTTCATGGAAGTTAATAACGCCTCAGATGAATACCTATTGAAAACAAAACCGTTTACTCCGTTTGTGACAGAGTCTTTAAGACCTCCGACGTTATGAACGATAGGTAGCGTGCCATACCACATAGCTATCATTTGTATAAGTCCGCAGGGTTCATACCTGGACGGGACTACAAGGAAGTCGCTGCCCGCGTACATTAGGTTTGCAAGTTCGATATCGAACATAATATTGCACGAAAATTTGTCACTGATTGTCTTATCTCGAGAGAGCATGAGGAGTTTTTCTTCCCACTTTTTGTCCCCGCTACCGAGCAGCGTAAATACTGACTCACTTTTAAGTAATCCGGGAAGACTTTCGAATAGAATGTCGAGCCCCTTTTGGAACCCGTCTATCCTGCCAACGAATGAAAAAATAGGCGCGTCGTTGTATTTTGCGTCGATTTTTAATCGTTCGAGTAGAGCTTTTTTGGCTTCTTTCTTTCCTGCCGCTACAGAGTTTATGTCGTAGTTGCGGGGCTGCGCTGAATAATCTATTCCGTTTAGAATACCGCTCAACCGTCCTTCTCTAGATTTCAAAATATCTTCTAACCCGCTTCCGAATTCTTTTGTCAGAATTTCTTTGGCGTATGAGGGAGACACTGTGTTTATATGGTCGCTGGAGGTCAGCCCCTGCTGCATCATATTGAGGTCACCGTCGGCAAGATCCCAGTCTATCAGGGGGTGTTCGCCCGGAACAATTCCCGTGTCTCGTAGTAATGCCGGCCCGCCTATACCCTGATAGTTTAGATTGTGTATTGTAAATAGAGTGCGTGGCCGTTCGTTGCCTAGTTCGTCTTTTAGCATCTCCGTAATCAACCCCGTGTGCCAGTCGTTGCAGTGAACAATATCGTAGGTGTTGAAGGAAGATTTGACATACTCCACCACGGACTTGTTAAAAAAAGCGAACATTTGGGTCTCGCTAACGTTATTAGCAAAAAAATTAGAACCTCCGGATACAAAATACTCCTCATTTTTTAATAAATAGAGGTCAACGTTAGATTCCGGAAGCTTGGTTTTGAAAACCTCGACTACATTATTTTTATTTGCAAAAGGAACATGCAGATCGAAGCTTTTGTATAACTCTAGTTTTTCGATTTTTGCTGAAGGAAAAAAAGGAACTATAACATCAACATTTACGGATATTTTTTCTAAAGCTTTCGGGAGTGCACCGATAACGTCTCCCAGACCACCAATCTTAATAACAGGCGCTACTTCCGAGGCAGCAAGAAGTACTTTCATAAAGGTAATGTTAGCAGAAAAAAGTGATTCAACAACTAGCCTCTTTGCTCAGGCTGTCCGCCGCGTATCTTATGATATTTCTTTGTATATTTATTAAGGATTTTCTCTACCTCTTCATTTCCTATCTCAAGTCTCAAAAGGTCTATCGCGTTGATCATGTCATATACGTCCAATTTATTTTCGAGTTTGAACAACGCGTCTCTCCAAAGTACAGCTTTCTCGTATTCCCTATTTTTTACCGCCTTAGCTTCCTCTTCCTGAATCATATGTATAAACCCTTCCCAGACACCTCTCTGATGTCCTCCTTTGTCATAGGTTCTTTCTTTGAACGGGATTCTAGTTGCCTCGTTTTGTTCTTTTGCCATCTGCCTAACTTTCCCTGTGCGTTGCCATTCAAACGCAGTGGACACAATCAACTGGTAGAATTTTTGGGCCTTGCTTATGTCACTATCTGAAATATCCTGAATATTTTTTACGATATCCAGGAATCTGAATGCTCCCTGCTCAATCATCTCAAGACTCCACCATGGTTTGGCAGACGCCCACCAAAAGTGGTCGCTGGACATAGCGACATCCATTTTGCTTTTTAGCTCATCGTAATTATCCGAGCTTTCCGGAACTTTATAAAACAGATCGAGAACAAATTTAAAAAAATCCCATTGGTAACCGTGTATTGGGTTAGACATGTCAAGCCATGACAAAAATTGAGAGCCTCTTTCTATATCCTGAGGACTGCTTGCCCACGTGGATTCACAAGGCACGACCGTTTCAACAGCCAGATCCTTGGAGTAAGTGCTCAAAAAGTCACTGATTGACATTGTTGAGTATGGTTCTTGGGAATTGATTATTTCACCCAGAAGACTTTCCAGTCCCGGCCGGTGATGTCCGAATGTTTCACCGTCCATACCGGAAACTACATATTTGTTGGACAGCATGTCTTTTATAGCCGGGTCGAGAGTTTCTTTGCTCCTCACTACAGCACTCATAACCAAGTTACTTAAACGCCTGTTTCTGAAAAATACCGCTATGTTGCTGTCTTTTATACGATACAGTTTATCGCCTGTAGGGAAAACGGCCTCTTTGTTATAAGCGATCTCGTCCAGGATCAACCACCTATACCCCAGCTCTTCAAGCATGCCCGGAAGAAATTTTGCATACGCCATTTCGGGTGGAAAAAAACCGGCCTTTTTGTAAGCATCTCCAAAATAAAACTGCAGAGTCTCTTCGTTCTTTACTACCTGTCTGTAAACCTCAGCTTCCGGAACAAGAGGTATGAAAGCATGGTACTTACAAGAACCTGTGAGTTCTATCTTACCTTCTTCCAAAGAGTTTTTTATCAAACCCATTAATTCGTGGTAGCCGTTGTTGTCGAGAAGCTCTAACAAAGAACCTGAAATATTGATCGATTGCTTGCCAAACTTTGACGCATTTATAGTCTTTAGTACGGGTAAGTACGATTGGGAAACAACGGCCTCAAGAATATCTCGTTGCTGGTCGGCCGGCTGATAGAAGTGAAGGAAACTTAGCCATTTCATTCTACGATTCTAGCATAGATGAAATGTCTTGCACCAATGCGAGTATCTTATCTTTCTCTTTGCTGTCGGGAGTACTGTTGACCAAGTCCCTAGCATAAGCTAAAGATTTCTCGACCATCCCTCTATGAAAAAGCACGGGATTTCCGAGTATGGCCTTCTTCGAAGACCACCAGTATTTATCGCTATGTTCGAATTTCATTATCCAAAAAAGTCTCTGTAAGTACTGTTTAGTTTCTTCGCTGGTATCTGACATACTTTCATAGAACCACAACGGCTGGGCAACCGAGTCGTGGTTCTCTCCATTTCCGTTAATGCTGTGTTGAAATGCACCTAATATTTTTTCTAAGGAACCAAGATTTTCCTGTAGATCGTTTCCTGACCAGTATGGGTAAGCATCCCCTGTAGACATGTCTTCGTAACTAGCGCCCCATGTTGACTCCAATACATGCTCAATATTTCTGGCTTTCATTTCTGGAAGTAGATGACAAACAGTGCTAAAACTTCCGCCCTTTGCCGAAACCGCGTCAATAAGATCTTCCAACATATCTAAGCCCGATGTATTGTGGTGTCCGAACGTTTCCCCATCTAAAGCTATTACCTGCGTGTCCCCGCTTGTAAAAATAGCGTCTAAAAGCCGGTCTATTGAGGAACCTCTATAAAAAGAGAGCATGTCACTTAACCTCTTGTTTCTTGACACAATCTTTACACCCAGATCTCCGTACGTATTATAAACAGGCTCGTATCCTTCGTATGACAAATTTGGGATTGCTGTCTGATCCACAAGTATCCACTCGTAGCCGAGTTCATTTACTAAAGAGACAACTTCGGAGTTTATGGCACACTCAGGAGCAAAAAATCCCCCGATGTTTTTTGTCATAACTGCAGCTTCTCCTTCAAAACCTGTTCTGCTGCCGAAATAATACCCAAGGGCGTACTCGTTTAATACAATCTGTTTCTCTGCTGATTCTATTGAAAGCTTTGTAAGCAACGAATGGTATGCGGCAGTACCAGTGAGTTCAATACGCTCGGCTGCATAAAGGTCCTTCACGTCCGATATCCAGTCTCCGTAACCGTATTTATCCATCTGCTCAAGCAAACTCAGTGGAATATTTAACGTTAAAGAAAGATTTCTTTTTGATTTGATAAGTTTAATAAGGGGGCGGTAGCACTGGGAAAATATCTTTCGGAACATCGCCTCATCTTGTGTAGGTGGTTGGTATAAGTGTAAAACCAGGGCTATCTTCACCCGCGTATTATGAGATAGAAGCGGGGTGTTTGTCAAAGATTTCTTTTTAAAATTAACACAAGTAGCTTAGAAAACATGAAAAGTGCGTTTCGCATCCGGAAAAATTAAAGGGTACGATCCGGGAGGGACGGCTTCTTATACTCCTGCCCACAGCATAAGAAACTTTAGTGTCCCCCTCGGGTCGCACCCGTTAATGCCGAAATCCTATCAAAAAGTTATAGGTTTGTCAAACCTTCCAACGCGGAGAACGAACTGTGGGGGTTTTCGTGAAAACTTTTAGTGGTTTCGTAGAGTTTTGCGTATTCCCGCGCGCTAAACTCCCAGCTGTAGTCAGTTTTCATAGCGTTCGCCTGCAAAATACGCCATAACTTGGTGTTCTTATGCAATTCCACTGCCCTGATTATCTTTCCAAACAACGCAAACTCGTCAAAATCGTTAAACAAGAACCCGGTGCCAGTTTGTTTTATTGTGTCGAAATTTTCGACAGTATCTGCCAAACCACCTACATTTCTGACAATAGGAATGGCTCCGTAGCGCATCGCTTCAATTTGAACAATTCCGCAGGGCTCAAAACGGGATGGATACAGTATGCAATCCGCTCCCCCGAACACCAACCTGGGTAATGTAAAATTTGCGTACGGGTGTATGCCAACTTGCGTCGGGAACTCATTCTTCAGGTTATTTAGTCTTTCTGTCAAACCCCAATCACCTGCGCCAACCTCGACAAATTGAACGTCATACTCTTTCAGGACATGGTGCATAACGGTAGTTATTAAATCGACACCTTTCATGAAATCAAGCCGTCCCACAAAAGCAAATAACATTTTCTCAGGATCAACTGTAACATCGAATTCTTTCTGAAGAGCCTTTTTATTTTCTACACGCAATTCTATGCTATTCGCGTCGAAATTCTTTGGCAGCAATTTATCAGTGCTAGGGTCGAACTCATCGTAGTCAACGCCGTTCACGATACCGAACAATTTTCCCTTGAGCTCCGAAAGTAACTTATCAAGACCTTCACCGAATTCAGGTGTTAATATTTCTTTAGAATACGTCCTGGACACCGTATTTACTGCGTCAGCAAAAATTATTCCTCTCCTCATGTAATTCAAGGTAGTAACTCTGTCTGAAAATATCGAGCCTATTACGGACTTACCGTCGTCGTAGTTCATCTCGGAAACATGTCTGTGATCAAAAATACCCTGGTATGCCAGATTATGAATAGTTAACAGCGATGATATGTTTTTTAGAACGGGGTCGTTTTTATATATGGTTTTTAGATAAAACGGGATGGACGCAGCATGCCAATCGTTGCAATGTATGACATCCGGGACAAAGCCTCCGCGCTTTACAAACTCAAGAGCACCCCTTGAAAGTAACAAAAACCTAGTAGGATCGTCCGAATACCCGTACACATTTGCCCTTTTTTCAAAATACTCCTGATTCTCTAAAAAGAAGAATTTTACCCCGGAACCATTTTCATAGTATTTCACGTTGCAAACAAGTTCGGGATTAATCGCATCATCCGTTGGGACCGCTAATCCTTCCATAGCCATCTTCATGGGATATTTTTGTTCGTCTATTAAACCGAACTTTGGGATGAATACGGCTACCTCGTAGCCTAGTCCTGTCAACGCCCCTGATAAATGTCCGATTACAGAACCTGCGCCTCCCACAGAGACGTAGGGCTGCGCTTCGGTGGCCACCAACAATATCTTGTGAACTTTTGGAGATTTTTTACCGGCCATATGCACCAATGATACACGCGCCCAGGTCTTTGGGCAAATTTCCCAACCGCTAAGCGCGTGTATAAATTCCTATTATTATCCGGTAACCTTGCTACAAGGCCTTAAAGTATCGACTCAGCTTCCTCTATGAGCTCGCTGTCGCCGTGTTTTCGTATGTCAGCCAGCAGCCTACTCTTCTCTGCAACAAACAGTCCGTGCAACTCTTCGCTGGAAGCATAGAGATCTTTGTCATCGTTGGTCATGATACAAAGCTGAGCATTGTTTTCGTCGGACGGTGTCAGCATCAAAATCCTCTCGAAAAAATCCTTGTCCTTAGATTTGACGTACACGTGCAGTAAAGAAAATGGCTTTATAGCTTTGAATAGCGAAAGCCCCGCATTCATTGTAAAAGCGTAGTCTAAACCCGAGTTTCTCGAAGATTTATCTATGTTTTGAGCAATATCTTTCAATCCACCAAGTCTACTTCTGTAAAAGAACAGTTGGCTCTTAGGTAACACCGGTTCCTGCTCTGTTATGCTCGCGAAAGTCTCCCTCTCTTCCATCACGGGCTCTTTGGAGGAGGCTTCTACTCTCTTAGCGTTCTCCTCGTCGAACTTTTTTGCAGCTTCCCTGAACTTAGCCAGCCAATCTATCGGCTCTTCTTCGACGGGAGCTTCTTTTTCCTTAACCTTTTCTACCGGAGCCGGAACTTCTACTTCAACTTCTTCCTCCTCTTCGGGCTCAACTTCTACCGGTTCAACAACAGGGACTTCTTCTACCTTTTCTTTTTTCTTAGGTTCCTTTACCTCAGTCTTAATTGTCTCTTTAGGCAGCGACTGTCCTGCTTTTTCTTCCGCTCCCCCGGGATATAAAAAGTCGAGGATGTTCTTCTTTGTAAATCTATGACGACCTGTTGCAGTTTTAACTTCTGCCTGCAATTTGTCCTCCTCGATATATCTGTAAACGGAACGAAGACTTACACCCAAAATATCTGCCACTTCAGTAGACGTATAAAGTTTATCTTCAAGATTTATCATATTTAAATGTAAACACTTGTTGTATAACGTGTCAACAGATGAATGTTGTTGCAATAGTGATTCCTATTTGCTTAAAGATGCGGGAATTTTACTTTAGCGAAGAGAAAAATACACGTAAAGGGAACAGAGGAAAGGCCCTGACAATTCGAGAAAAACGCCACGGTTGAGTACACAAACGAAACAACCACTCCATGTTGACTTGGGTAATTTTGTCGCTTGGTTTCCTACTAACACCTGACAAATAGTCAAAAGTTCCGCCCACACCCACCCCAATTCGGCACGGAATCTTGCTTATATTTCTGAGAATCCATGCTTCCTGTTTTTTATGACCGTAGGCGACCAAGATAAAATCCAAAACTTCAACGCCTGTCCTAGTCATACATTCTTTTATGTATTTGAGAGTACGTTCGTCATCTTCTTCTTTGTAAGAAAAACCGGATGATGCGCCGATAACATTTACGCCGGGGTAATCTTTTCGTATTTTTTCAGCTGCAATGTTAGCAATGTCTTCTGAGCCCGAAACCAACAGCTCCCCTTTCCAATCCCGTACCATGCCTCCTAGTAAAAATACTGAGTGTCGCTTAGCCGCCGAACTTTTAAAAATTTCTTCGCTCAAGCGGACTCCGGTAACTTTGGGGGCAAACTTCATAGTTTTACTGAAGGAACCTAAGGCAGTTTCCAATCCTGCGGCAAGTCCGGCAAAAAATCTATATGTACTGTTTCCCACAATCCCGGACATCTTCTTCAGATAGTAATCAGCCATCACAACTCCAGATCCGTCCGGTAATGATAGGTCAGCATTATTTATCATTTCTCTAAACTCCGGATCTTTCTGAGCCGACATAATAAATTCGGGGTTCGTTGTACAGATGTAGTGAGAGCCATTTTGTAATAAGTCGCTTTCTATCTTTTCCATAACAGCTCCAATGCCACAATCCATGTCCACGTTTACCCCCAATATGTTTGTTCGTCTTCCACATGCCATATAAGAGTAATTATACATCGGTAGCACGTAAGCCTGAAAATCCCCACCAGGAAACCCCCTTTGAACCCGTAACCTGCCCTTCCGGAAACGTTAAAACTTTATCTCCTTTTTCTGGTAAAATGGGCAGTATGAGTGCCGAAAAGAAGAAAAAGATAAGCATTTTAGAAAAAATATTAACTATTGCAGTAATAATGAGCGTAACATCCGCCTTGTATCTTTACACGTCCGGCTACAGACTGGACAAAGGCAAAGGAAACACCATAGATCTGGCAAAAACAGGTATGGTGAGTGCCAAGTCTATACCAGAAGGAGCCAGCGTCTATCTTGATGGAAAGCTAATGACAGCTACCAACGATACCCTATCCGGAATCGCACCCGGTAAACATAAGATAAAAATTGAGAAAAAAGGTTTCGTTCCATGGAACAAAGAAATAGAGATATACGAAGAGCTAGTAACAGACATTACAGCGGTACTCGTATCCCAAAGCCCCACGCTCGCGCCCCTAACTAACACAGGAGCAAAATACCCAAGCATCTCTCCCTCTCAAAACAAAATAGCTTACTTCTCTGAGGATGGTGAAAAACCCGGAGTTTGGGTCACTTCATTAAACGGAGCGGGAATAGGTCTTTTCAGAAACACTTCCGTAATGGCTGTGCAAGATACAAAATTCGTAAAATACTCTCAAGGTAAAGGCATAGAGTGGGCGCCGGATGAAACTCAGCTACTTATACAGGCGGCAAACGACACCTATTACCTGGTGGACATGGCTTCTAATACTGCCTCAACCACATCTACCCCTGACAAAATAAGACAGGATTGGCAGAAACTATTACTGGAAAAAAGAACGGTTTTGGTCGAAAAACTTGAGGTGCCTGAAAATATTAAGCAACTGGCTCTTTCCACGAGGGCTATCTGGGCGCCGGATGACAAGAAATTCCTTTACACGGTTCAAGCCGGAGACACATTGGAGTATAGAACTTACAATTTCGAAAGACCCATTCCAATAGGTGAAAAAATAGAAAACACAGCCTTCGTTACGGTATTAGCCGATGCCCAACCTAAAGTGTCCTGGTACTCAGACAGCTTTCACCTGATACTCGTTGAGGGCAACACCGAGCAGGATAAAAGAGGAATAATCTCGCTAGTGAGGATTGACGGAACGAATAAAGTTGAAATTTACAATAATACCCTTATGTTCAACTCGGTTTTTGCAGTTCCTTCCGGAGATAAAATAATAATCCTAACGTCGTTCAAATCAGGTGAGCAAACAGATCTCTACACGGTGGGAATAAGATAATCCGGGCGGAATCCGAAGCTACTTGTAAACAACATCCTTCAACACGGCCGTTACCACATATCTATTAATTGTCGTTCCCGGAGGATCGCACGTTTGTAGAGTAAGAACCGGTTCAATAACTGGGCGGAGCAACGGCTGGGTGTTCCAACCTTTGGCCACTTCCTTGTTCATAACTTCATAGATGTAGTCATCGCCCTCGTAAAATACGTGGACTTTATCACCATAATTTAGCTTTCTTAAAAGGTTGAACACCGACGCGTATCCGCCAAGGTCGAAAAAGTTCAAGGAAGCGTGGGCAAAAAGATACACGTTGCCCGGTTCTTTGGAAGGGTACTGGGACGCCGAAGCGTGCGCAATTCCGTGTTTTAACGCCTCTCTGTAAGCCTTTTCATCCATGACTGACACATCGGCGATTATTGGCGCGTTCACTCCAATCCTTTCAATAACGATGGAAAAATCGGTGTCTACCGGGGTAATGTTTATAGGGTCAGAAGACAGCAACCTCGCAAAAACACTATCCCTTTCCCCTCCCTCGGCGTTTATTTTGTATTCCTGGTTGCGTATTTCCTTTACATAAAACCATATCTCGTCCTTTATTAGAGGGCCGAATGAAACAATTAAAAATAGGGCGCCAAGGGCAATTAGTACGTTTGAAAGTTTGATAAATTTGTGATGTTGCGGGGTTAACATATCCTTCCTATCATTGTACAATAACGCAATGAAAGTATTAAAAATAGGGGCAATTTGGTGCTCAGGATGTCTTGTAATGAAACCTATCTGGAAAAAGATTGAAGGACAAAATCCCTGGCTGAAAACAGAATACTTTGAGTATGATGACAGTCCTGAGATTGTTAAGAACTACGGCCTAGAAGCCGGACTTTTGCCTACCTTTATATTTCTGGATTCCGGGGACAAAGAGTTAGCACGAGTCAGCGGTGAAATAGAAGAAAAAGACCTGTTGAAAATTATCGAACAGAATAAGGATAAGTAGTCCATGCGCAAGAGTATCCTATCAGTTTTCGCATTTTTACTTCTCGTTGTACTTTCACCCCTGGGTGCACCTGTAAGGGCCGAGAGTCCTGCACCTGACCTTAATATATATCTATTCCAAAGCAACTCCTGTTCCCACTGTACTGAAGAAAAAGCTTTTTTAAAGGAAATGGCACCCAAATATCCAGGACTCGTGATAAATTCCTACGAAGTATCAGGTAATCCTCAAAATTTGCAGCTTATGATAAAGGTTGGAGAAAAGCTCGGCGTCGAAACAGGAGGAGTGCCGTTCCTGGTTATCGGAAAAGAGAGCATTATCGGCTTTAACAGCGCAGAAACCACTGGAACTCAAATAGAGAGAAAAATAGAAGATGGCCTGCAAAGTTCTCCGGAAGATATAGTGAAACAGGTGTTGGCTGAAAATTCTAATCTTGTCACGGTAAAAACTTATCTTACCTCGGACGGCTCCACAAAAGAAAAACCTATCGAGAAAAAAAGCCCGGTTAATCTTAATCTACAATCGCTTCCCCTTCCTTTGTTCACCTTTGTTATAGCCCTGATGGACGGGTTTAACCCCTGCGCTATGTGGGCGCTTCTGTTCCTGATTAGCCTTCTCCTTGGTATGAAAGACAGGAAAAAGATGTGGCTTCTCGGGGGTACTTTTATTGTCACATCGGGCGTTGTTTACTTCCTATTCTTATCCGCCTGGCTCAACTTTTTTATGGTTATGGGATACGCTCTGATTATCAGATACATTGTGGGTATTTTTGCTTTCGGTCTCGGTGTCTATTACCTATATGATTTCTATAAGAACAGGGGCGGCTGCGTTGTTTCGGAAAACGAGAAGAGACGCGGATTTATTGAACGCCTTAAAGAAGTTGTGTTGAGCAAACATCTTTCTATTGCACTACTGGGAATGGTAGTGCTCGCGGCATCAGTAAACTTAATCGAGCTGCTGTGCTCCGCGGGGTTGCCTGCTGTCTACACCAAGGTCTTGAGTATGAACAATCTTCCGGTTTGGCAATATTACCTATACCTGGTGTTCTACATTTTGATCTTCATGCTTGACGATATTATCGTATTTGTGGGCGCCATGATAACACTGCAGGCCTTCGGAATAAAAAATAAATATGCGAAATATTCTCATTTGATAGGAGGCATCATTGTTTTGTTGATCGGTATTGCTCTTATTTTCAAACCCGAGCTGTTATCGTTTAAATAAGGCTAGTTCTGGAAAATATTTTGTTAAGAATTAGAAAAAGATATTGACGTTCAAAATAATTTTGATATAATGTCTGAGCATGTTGGGGCAACCTAACATGCACTAAAAGAGGCCAGGGATTTATCCCAGGTCTCTTTTTTTATTTCTGCTTTATTTGGAAAATTTCCTGGTCGGGGTGGGCGGACTCGGTCACCGGTTCGTGTCTGCTGACACGCCCGTCGACCCCCTCTCGCTCGCCTTTGCTCGCTGCGAATTATTCTCATCCTCCCACAAACAAAGAAAAGCGGCTATCGCCCGTTGGGCAACACCCGCTTTTCCTGGTCGGGGTGGGCGGACTCGAACCGCCGGCCTCACGGTCCCGAACCGTGCACTCTAGCCAACTGAGCTACACCCCGACGAGCTAAGGCAAGGAGGGTGTGAAAAAGGAAGTGCGGCCTTGTACTCAAGGCGAGCAAGCTTTTACACCCCGCGAATAACCTCAAGACAAAACAAACCCGACCTTAAATGGTGCCCCCGGCGGGAATTGAACCTGCATCTTATTCTTAGGAGGAACACGTTCTATCCGTTGAACTACGGGAGCAAAGCAATAAGATTTTAACACACAAACCCCCTACTTCGTGACAACAAACATCTCAAATGCTTCCCCGGATCGACGATTGGCAAATTTATCTGGACAAGAAAGAAAGAACCAAAGTAGATAAAAAGTCGGATTTTGGGCAAAATTTTGGTGAAAATCTGGCTGGCTGTGCAGGGAAAGCTCTTCATTTTCTCGAAAAACGGATAAACTCGCATACCTGGGTACATTTGAATTCGCATTTATCTGCTATGCTTTCTTCTTTGTAGTGCCTACAGGGACTGGCACAAAAGCTGTATAAACCGTTTATTTCCGTGCACTTTATCAGGTTTATATTCTCGCACTCGTAATATTTCTTTAACCAGTTTCCACCGGCATTTTTACACACATCGGTTTTGTCCCCAACCGCACCGCCAAGTATGTAGAGAGCCACACCCAAACCCAAAAGAGCCAAGAATAATCTGGCCTCTTTGCTGGTTTTGAGAAAAACCCACAATTTCATATTTAAATTATATACAGGAAGACGGGAAACAGTCATTTTTTCCCAAAAGGAAGATGGCTGCTTATTTTTTGCTGGCGGAGGGAGTTTTACTTCGCAAAGCATTTCCACTCACTTCGTTCGCAGAAATGTGTTAGTCGAACCTGCTTCGCGGTGCGACCGACTTCCCTCAAGTAATTTCCGCCGAACCCTTCGGGCTCGTCGTAAATTCCTGGCGGAGGGAGTGGGAGTCGAACCCACGATGCCCTTGCGGGCATAGCAGTTTTCAAGACTGCCGCACTAGGCCACTATGCGATCCCTCCACGCACCTACAGCCGCAATTATATATCAATACCTGGATGTCCGGAAACGAGTCACCCGAAACCAACCAAAATCAGTAATTGTACAAATCTTCGTGCACTCTTCTGTAGTCAATCAACTCTTCAGGCTTGAACCAAAGTTCTATTTCCTGAGCAGCCTCATCAACCGATCCTGAAGCGTGTATAACGTTGTATGTGGTTCTCTTTCTTATCATTCCGGAGAATGCGGAATCCAATCCGTAGTCCCCTCTGATTGTCCCAGGAGGAGCTGTGTCGGGAAACGTAGAACCAACCATATTCCTGACCTTAGCGACCGAATTAGGACCTTCAAACACTATTGCGAACACCGGACCTGAAGCTAAAAAATCCGCGTTTCTCTCGTCGACCATCTCACCGATTCTTTTAACATCTTCTGTACCGAACACATCTTTTACCGCTAATCCGAATTTTTCACAATCGGCCACATTCCTTTTCCCGACCATTTCTTTCCATTCATCGTTGTGGTTGTAATGTTTTGAACCGAACAGTTTGTCCACACGTAAAAGCTTAGCTCCTACAATCTTCAATCCCGTCTGTTCCAAACGGTCAATTATTTCACCTGTTATTCCACGCGCAACTGCATCGGGCTTAAGTAGTACTAGGGTTTTTTCTTTCATAAATTACTTTATAACACCGGGGATTTGTTTAGTCTAGAATAATATCCGAAACCTCGTAACTGCCATCCTGATAGATGGACAAGATACTAAATCTCGATGATTGCAGAGCTTTTTGGGGGTAATCGTTGAGGCTCGAAGTTATGGCTCCCACGACATAGTGCATTAAACTTGATCTTTTCGAATCTACTAACGAAGAAGATATGTGATGATCCCCGGCTATCAATGCTTTCATATCAGGAGAGTCTCTGACCAAAGAGAGAAGCAATTCCCCCTGGCTACGTACTGCCTCCTGCTTTTCAAATAAAGACACGTCGGTCACTTCTCCGTTTGAGCTACCCATATAAATATTGTTGAAATAGGGCGTCAAGCCTTCGGTGTATAAGGGCTGAGATAGCAGGAAAAAGTCGGCCCCGGGTAATTCTTTCTCAATCCAGGAGATAGCTGGAGGGTTTATTACCGTGTAGTTGGCGGCATTGTTAAAGTAAACAAAGTTGTAACCCGAAATATCAACCTCTCCATACTCTTGTCCAAATACGGACGTAAAGTTGCCCGCATCCAATGAATCCGCTAAGTCATGGTCGCCCGGTAAAACAAAATATTCAACACCCGACCCTTCCAAAATATCTTTAATTTTAGTGAGAGAAGAAACATCACCATACCCCGTAACATCTCCGAGGATGAAAACGTTTTCTATCCCGCGCTCCCGTATTTTTTCCAGAGCAATATTCAAATTGGCCGCATCGTCGTGTATATCGGACATTATGGCAATCTCAGCTACAGCGTCCTTTCCGGCATAAACACTCTTATCGGCCTCACCTTCGGGTCTGCTGGAAGATACCCCGGAGCCTAAGTTCGTCTGGGAAATGCGTTCGGCAAACTTACCGGCAACTTCACCAATCTGACCTTCGTCCACGTTAACGTGAATTTTGGCCAGTAAAGAAGAGGATATTTTTCCAAAACGCACGGAGTCTACGGCATAAAGTTCTTTTGCTCCAAGAGTGACACCCAATACCAGTGCGGTTAGAACCACAACAGAAAGCACGGATCTTATAAATCTGACGAAAGGATTTGCGGAGGAACTTTTACTTTTTGTCTTGTGCCCTAACATTGATAGTAGTATAAGGCTTTTACATCTTTTCCACTACCTCGATGCCTAAAAGTCCGAGAGCTTGCTTCAGTACAACCATCGTAGCGTGAGATAAAAAAAGCCTGAATTTCTTTACACTTTCGGACGAAGCATCCAGAATCGGAAGTTCCCCGTAGAAAGAGTTGAATTTCTGCGCAACCTCAAAGGCATAGTTTGCAATCTGGTTGGGAGAGTACTCACCCGCGGACTTCGCTACAAACTCCGGAAAATGCACTAAAACCGATGCCAATGCCCTTTCTTTGGGGTGCATTGAAAATTCTTTAGGGATAGATTCATATTTGAACTTCCCGCCATTTATCTCAAAACCGGCCTTTTCGAGCACTGAACCTGCTCTTGCGTACGTGTAAAGCAAATAAGGACCGGTGTTTCCTTCAAATTTGGTTACCTGCTCATAGTTAAATACAACATCCTGCTTCGTGTCGACCTTTAGCATTCCGTATTTAAAGGCCGCCAAGGCTACCCGTTCTGCCGTTTCCCGCACTATTTTAGGCGTTTTTATACTGTTGCGGATTTCTTCTTCTTCGAGGGACACCAGATCTTCCAGCACGTCATCGGCGTTAACCACCAGACCCGTGCGTGATGACATTTTTCCCTGAGGGAGAGAAACCATACCGTACGCAATGTGAACTAATCTTTCCGACCAATCAAAACCCAAAAGTTCAATTATTTTAAAAAGCTGTTTGAAATAGTCGGCCTGTCTTACATCGACCACGTACAATCTTTTGTCGAATTTATATTTGTCATAACTTTCTTTTGCCAGCTGAAGTTCTTTGGTGGAGTAGACCGATGTACCGTCGCTTCTTAATAAAACTTTGTCGGGAAGTCCGTATTTTTCGAGTCTCGCAATAATAGCTCCGGTTCCATCTTTCCCGGCCAAACCTTTTTCCAAGGCTAGCAGTGCAATCTCTTTTCCTACGTCTATTTTTTCGCTTTCGTATTCCCAAACGTCGAAGTCTACTTTCTGGTCTGAATAGGTCTTTTTCCAGCCCTCGTACACCCAGGAATTCATTTTTTCCCAAACTGCTCTTACTTCCTTATCTCCCGCTTCCCATCGTCTGAGAAGCTCCTGTGCCTCCTTCTCAATTTCCGGATTTTTCTCGTGTTCCAGCTCATACATAGTGTAAAAGTCACCCACGTAGTGGTCGCTTTTCTTGTCCGGCTGGGCACTGCCACCGTGTTTCATATACATCAACATGCTTTTGCAAATGTGAATTCCGATGTCACCAACATAGTTGGTTTTTATAATGTCGTAGCCACAGTAAGCCAAAATCCTGGAAAGGGAGAAGCCGATAAAATTATTTCTGGCGTGGCCTATGTGCTGGGGCTTGTTGGTATTAGGTTGGGAGTACTCGACAATTACCTTTTTCCCCTTACCAAAATCGGCCGACCCATAGGACTTGTCTACAAGGTTTATATCGAGTGTGTTATGGAATAAAAATTTGTCGCTTAAAGTGAAATTTATAAAACCCGGAGCGTGAGGTTCAATTTTTTCGAAAATAGAATACATATTTCCCTCGAACTCTACTTTTGGATTTTCGGATAAAACTTCATGAGCTAGCTCAGTTGCAATTTGAAATGGAATTTTGTCCAATGTTTTTGCAATTCCGAATGAAATGTTAGTGGAGTAGTCACCGAAACTTTCGTTCTCGGGGATATCTATATCAATGGTCAATTTGTCTAACCCATAGAGTTTATGCACGGCGGCGGAAACTAACTCCCCGGTAATCTTCTTGATTTCAGATTTTCTAATTTCCATAGACAAAGGCATCATATCATTCAGCGGGAACTTATAACAACATCCCCTGCCTTATCCGTGCGTATTACTCCGCATCCGGCCTTTTCAAGTTCTTCGACCACAAGTGGGGAAGGGTGCCCGAAAGTGTTGAATTCTCCCACCGAAATTACACATATCCTGGGTTTAAGCTCGTTTAAAAGCTCCCTGCTGTAGCCGTTTATGGCGCCGTGGTGGGCCATTTTAAGCACATCCAGCCTGCCTGTTATAAGCCTTTTTAGCTTCCGGAGATCTATTCTCTCCTGCGCCCCTGCTTCGAGATCGCCCAGAAACAACGCCTCAAAATCCTTGTATTTCGCAAATAAAGCAACAGAAGCGTCGTTAAGATTTTTAGGCATTCCGTGAGAATAACCGTAAGGCACGATAAGTTTTATTAACACCCCGTGGATTACAAATTGTTCGCCATCAAAAGTTTTTTTAACTTTATTTTCCGGATTATTTTTTGCATTCTGTGGCACGGCTCGTCCGTCGAGAACAACGTCGTTATATCTAAGTATGCCAAATTTACACCTTTCTAAAATCCGCCTGAACCCCACAAAATGGTCCCCGTGGTCGTGGCTTAAAACTACCAACGGAAAATTACAACTCAAACCTGTCCTTTCCAAAATATATTTATCCACGGTGTAGTCATTTCCACCGTCAATAAGAGCGACAGGATTCCCGTTCATCTCAATATAAATTCCGTCCCCCTGCCCCACGTCTATAACGTGTACGGACAGACCGGATTCGGTAACTGACCGCCTGCCTACCACGAGTTGAAAGATAACGATGTAGGCAACGACGAAAACTATATGGGAAATTATCGGGCTTTTCATTTATGCTTTTCCTTTGATCTGACAACAAAAATCGTTAGTACTAAAAACACCGCGTAGTAAACAATAAATACCGGCACCGGCATCTTCCATTCCACACTGGCGAGGTCGAATTCTGAAAAGAAATCCACTACCCGGATGAAAAAATCGCAAAAAGGAAAAAGAATCATCCACACAGGTTTTACAGGTATAAGCAATGCCGGGATACCCATAACTGTAGTTATCGGAACCGTCCACAAAACAAGGGCGTTAACCAATAAACTGATAAGACTTACCTGCCCGAACATCCCGGAAATCAATGGCCAGACCATTATCTGGGCTGAAAAACTCGCAGAAAAGTCCCCCATCACTGACCATTTATTTTTAAACAACTTCAGCAGAAAATTCTCGACCGGGTCGGCAAAAACAATAAGCCCGAAAGTAGCTAAAAAACTTAGATATGTGCTGGCACTAAAAAAGTTGCCGGGGTTTATTAGGAGGACAACAAAATAAGATACGACAAGTAGGCGCAGTGTGTTCAACAGGCGTCCGGAAAACTTTCCGACAAGCATAAAAGATGTCATTACCCAGGCTCTTAAAACAGGTGGTTCGAACCCCGTGAAAGCCGCATAAACGAACGTGGTGATTATTGAGAGTAATAGATTTTTAACTTTGTAAGGACTGCCGAAGATCTTGAGCGCGTAACCCGCTACCAGACTCATATTAAATCCCGAAACTACAACCACGTGGATTGTCCCGGTGCGTTTTAAAGCGTCTTTGAAACGGGGCGATTTTGAAAGATCATCTAAACCAATCGTCATTCCCAAAACCAACTCGCTGTGAGGACTTGGGAGAAACTTTCTTGCCCTTTCCGATAAGTGTTGCTTAACAGGTTCAAAAAACTCAAACGGACCTTTTTCAGGGCTTTGTACGCAGGAAAAAATACCTCCCTGAGGCTCACAAAAATAAATCACGCGTGTTAACGCAGCCAGCATCAGAAGTAAAAATCCCGCATTCCGTTTTATTAATTTCATTCCCGCCTGTTTCCGCAAAAAAATTAAAACGTAATTAAATCTTTTATTTTTTCGTAAACCGAATTTGTAATCTGGGATTTTTCCTTAAGCTCCTCCACTCCGGAGTAAGGCCTGTTGGCAACGATTTTTCCTGCGTAAGTGGCACCGATGCCGGGAAGGGCGTCGAGTTCGTCAAAAGTGGCTGTATTTACGTTTACTTTTCCTGCCGCCTGGGTTGTTGTACCTGCAACCTCGGGGGAGCTATTTGAACTTTCAACCACAGACGTAGGCTGTAATGAAGCGAAAATCTCCTGGGAACAGCTACCCTGGTTTACACTGTAACCCAAAGCTTCGAAAGGTATAAATATTTTCTGTTCATCCTTTAAGATCTGGGACAAGTTAACATTTTTGCTGACCCAATAATAATCGTAATCGGATGTAAAGTCGCCCGCAGTTTTGATCGCGTCTATCATTCTGCTGCCCTCCGCGAGGTCATAAACACCCGGATTGGTAACCGCCCCGGTAATCTCTACGCCGATGTTGATTGTGTCATTACAAATATTCTCTACGGCATTGTCAGGATCGGTACCAGAATAAAACACCGGGTATAACTGCGACACAAAATAACCTGCTACAAAGGCTAAAATTACGGTCGAAATTATTACTACCCTGTTAGAGAACACACCTCATCGTAAGTACAGTTGCACGAAAAATAAACGGGTGCAAATCTACCGTGGTTAGAATCTTAATCTAACTATTAACGCAAATTAAACGCAAAGCGATGCTTTTAATATAACGAATAACGTCATATTATTATGAATAAACGCACAATTAACGCACACTAATACACACGATGCCAGACAGTATAAATATAGGGGTAACTAAAAATTAATCTTCCAAAGCTTTAAGAAGGATTTCTTTAAAAACGTGGCTTCTGTTTAAATCCTTTAACAAGGCTACAAACCGAGTCTCGTTTATTCTGTAGTACACTTCCCTGCCTTTTTTATCGTTCTTTAAAAAACCCAATGCCGCCAAAACCCTAAGATGGTGAGATGCCAGATTTTCCTCTACATTAAGCCTATCCGCCACCTCCGAAACATTTCTCTGACCCGTACTCAAATACTGGATAATTTTTAGGCGGTTCTTGTCTGCCAAGGCCTTCGAAACTTTTTCTAACATCATAATGCCTGGAATATACAACATGATTTAAAATAATTCAAGGTTTGTCATTCTTTACCCTATATTGGACGGCTTCCGCGAGGTGTGCTGCCGAAATTTCGGAAGCACCCCCGAGATCAGCTATGGTCCGGGACACCGTCAATATCCTGTGAACTGACCGTGTGGACAGGCCGTATTTCGAAACCGCCATCTCCAGTAGTGATGCGGCGTCATTACTAAGATTACAGATTCTATTAATGCTTTCGTGAGGAATTCCGGAGTTGTAACTAATTCCCAACGACCCTAGCCTGTCCCTTTGTATAGAAACCGCTCTTTTAATTTGCTCTCCGGTGGAACATTCTGCGGAGTACTCTCCTCCTCTTTCACGGACCGCCTCTACAGGAGAGCCGGAAACATGAGTCAAAATATCAAATCTTTCAAGTAAAGACGGGTTCATCCTTGTATTGTAGGTGTTTAAGTCTTTTCCATTACATTTGCACTGCCTGTCCTCCGCCCCAAGCAACCCGCACATACAGTTGTTGGCGGCGCCGATTAATAAAAAATCAGCAGGGTAAGAAACGGGGACTCCATCACAATTAAATTCAACCTTCTTCTGGTCAATAACCGTCTTCAGCGAATTCAACACTTTGGACGGAAAAAGATGCATTTCGTCCAGGAAAAGTATTCCCTTGTGAGCCAAAGTCGCTTCACCGGGCATTCTGGGCCTTCCTATTAAATCACCCTCTCTGGCAGAAATGTGGGGTCTTCGAAAAGGCGTAGTGACAATGTTTTCTGTTGGTACGCCGCATAAAATCCCTGCCTTAATTATTTCTACTGCGTCTTTTTGAGTACCCTCGGGAAACATCGTGTGGCTCTTCTCCGCCAACAAAGACTTGCCCGTCCCCGAAGGTCCCAACATCAAAATATTATGATGTCCGGAGATACTTATCGTCAGTGCCCTTTTTGCCTGAGAGTTTCCCAGCACATTACAGAAACACTCTCCTGCGCCTAAACCTGCCCAGGCGTAGTTGTATGCCAAAGTCTGACGTCCATCCGGCAGGGTCCCCTCTCCTTTTATAAGAAAATCTTCCGCCTGTGACAAAGAGCACAACTTGTATACATTAAGACCGTTCTTGTGTTCATTAAAGTACAACGAACCGTCGGAAATAAATAACCTTCCTATTCTCCCCGTTGCCCAACCGGCATCCATGAATATAGTTTTAGTGGCAGGAACAAGAAAACCCGCCGAATTTAAGCTGCCGTAAAATAGATCTGAAGTCCCCGGAACTACACCACAATGAGCAAATAAAATACCCATTGATGCTGGAAACTCTATATCTGTAATGTCGGAAATTATGCCAGCCGGAAGCACATTTATGTTAATTTTTTTGTTCGGGAACTGTAATCCGGAATTGTTAAAAGCCGTCCGGATCTTTTTAATACTTTTCAAACACTCCCCACCTTTTACACCTGTGACCTCGACCCTTGGTATTCCCCGGGAGGTAATTGTAACTTCAACACCTATTTCAGTCACTGTAGAGCCTTTAATAGCAAAAGATCTTATCCTACAGTACATAGTAAACTCCGTTTTTCTCAAAAATCAGGTTTTTCAGAAGCATTTTCATAAGGATTTCGTTCAGACTGCCTGCGGAAATTCCTGTCTTACTACCCAATCCATCAAAACTTAAATTTTTCTCCTTTAATATATTCAGCACATCCGACTCCTTTATAGTCCCGCCGTCCCCGATGTCCTCTGCTGAACTGCGTGCCGTTTGTGTTGTAGTGACGCCCATTTCATTTAATATCTGCACCGGCGAAAGGTATATATCCGCACCTCCGGAGAGCAGCTTATTTGTTCCGGCTGACCTCTCGGTATAAATGTCCCCCGGAACGCTGAAAATTTTTCTGTTGTACTTTTTTGCGAAGCCGGCAGTGATCATTGAGCCGCTTTTTAACGAAGCCTCCACAACCAGTATTACCTTAGATAAAGCCGCTGTTATCCTGTTTCTCTTTGGATAGGTCCATTTTTGGGGCATAAAACCATCTTCAAACTCCGACACTACTGCCCCGCCGCCCCCTACTATCCTTTTATACAATTCCTTATTTGTGGACGGGTGAACTATGTCACAACCACAAGGCATTACAGCCACAGTAGTGCATCCTGCGCCAAGAGCTAACTCGTGGGCGTAACTATCGGTACCCGCGGTAAAGCCCGAAATAACAGTAATTCCGGCGTCCTTTAAAAAATAAAACAGCTCCCGTAATACCCTGATGCCGTAAGGAGAAATTCTCCTACTGCCGACAATCCCGATTCCCGAGCTGTCCAATCCCCCCGGTAAAATTCCGCGGACATATAATTTTTTTGGGAGCCCTTTGATAGAAACCGCCCACTCGGGAAAATCCACTTGGTAGGTAAGAACCGCACTGTTCATGAAAACAAATATGATACTGACGCCGTAAAACACAATAACCGCCATTCTAGCCAAATTAGAAAATACTATTTGCTATAATGCGTTTATGGAAAAAATGTTAAGCACCGAAGAACTTATAAAAAAGGCCCGGGAAACGGGAGTGGATTTTGGTAAGGGCGACCCTTACAACAGACTTAGGTACTACACTAAGATTGGCTGGCTTCCCCACATGACAAGACAAAAAGACTCTGACGGCAACATTAGAGGCCACTACCCCGAATGGGTTCTCGGTCAACTTGTTACCATAGAAAAACTTAAATCCGAAGGAGCTGACAACGACGAAATAGCTAAGCAAATCGAAACAAAAAATAAATATACGAGCGTGTTAAATTTAATAAAATCTAAAGAGGTAAGGACTCAGCTAATCTCCTACTCCACTTTAATACTGTTACTTATAATCTCAGCCAACGAATTTGGAATACTAAATATAGGGAACCAGAAATCAAGCCTTATTGAAGCCTTTTCCGCCCAGGGTACAAACAGCGATAGCATTGAGATATTAGCTTCGGGGTCAGCCATTGTACCCAAAGGTCACTCTACTGTATTCGTAAACAGTAAAAACCTGACCGCCGATGCCAAGGTAATCATCACTTTTACTCAAAGCTTCTCACCAGCCACTGCATACTGGGTTACCAACGTGAGAGCCGGTGAAGGATTCGAACTAAAGCTCGACACGCCTCTCTATTACGACACATCTTTTAACTGGTTTGTGTCTAAATAGCGTAACAACAACAAATAGTTAACCCTTTCCCTTTACGAGAAAACCCCTTGACAGACTTTATTTCTGCGTACAAACTTTATGTATGAAACAGAACAATAATTTAACTGTCATACTCGAGGGTGTATCGAAAGCTATCCCGCTATACATACTCCCTTTCTTAGTACCAATTTTTTTCCTACCGATTACAACTGAGTTTTTCGAACTAAACAAACTCACATTGATAATCATAAGCACAATATTGCTGGCTATACTCTGGGCAGTAAGGCTAATGATGGGGCACAAGATAGAACTTGCGAAGTCCATCATAGACTTTCCCCTTGTGATATTTACCGGCATTTATGCTTTAGCTACGGTCTTCTCCATGAACAAGACCGTGAGTATCTTCGGAAGCCAGGGAAGGTGGCTGGGGTTGTTTTCGTTGGTAGTTTTCGTCATCTACTACTACATCGCGACTCCTTTATACAGGAATCCTAAAGCTATCAAGTCGGCTATCTATGCTTTCTTGATAGGCACAGGAATTGCAACCTTCGTGTCTCTCCTTAGTTACTTCAACATATTTATTTCATCCGCCACCTATATGAAGTTGCAAAACTTCTCCTTTTACGGGGGCACAACACAAACAGCGATGTTTGCTGCCTTGTCCATAATAATGGCGCTCGTTCTCATAGCTTATGAGAAAAATATGTTGTTAAAAATCGGACTTGTCGGGGCGACCATTCTTAGCATCCTATATGTTGCTCTAACCGGCGCACTCGCCGCCTGGGTAATGCTCTTGGTAGGAATAGTTGGAATGGTTTTTTACGTCGATCTTTCTAAAGTATTCAAAGACGGGGTTTACTACCTTGCAATACTCGGGACAACCGCCGCAATGGCTATTGTTTTCTTAGTTCCTGCAACACGCAGCGTATTAGTAAATCCTAACTTCCCTAAAGAACTTGGTCTTCCTGCAAGAGAAAGCTGGGTAATTGCATCTTCAACGATTCAAAACTTCCCGCTTCTCGCTACAGGACCTTCGACATTCCAGACCAATTTCACCCGTTTCAGACCCATGACTTTAAACGCAACGGATTTCTGGAACGTAAGATTTGATATACCTTTCAACGAGATATTTAATATCATCGCCACGGTCGGTATATTAGGACTTCTCGCTACCATTTTCCTTGCTTCAAGAATGATGAGGTTGGCTAACCAAACTAAGTTCACTGACAGCCAGGAAGGACTTACAGAAGTGTTAAGTCTATCTCTCGTAGCTATGATGTCTTCCTTCTTATTTACCTATGCATCTGTAGCGTCGACCTTTATGTTATTCACACTTTTAGCGTTGCTGGTCGCCGCTCATACGTCCATTGATGAGCACAGCAAGGTTGCCCAGATTAGCTCTATCGGAGCAAAAGATCTTCAGGCAGTTGCTTCATTAGGGGACAGTTCTGCGATAAATAAGGAATACTCCAAATTCATTTTCGGGGGTGTAATAATCCTCGCAGTAGTTTACGGAGGTTACCTCTGGAGCAAGAATTACATGGGAGAGTTCTATATGAGAAGAGCCGTCTTAGCCCTCATTAGTAATGACGGAGCAAAAGTATACGAGAATCAGAGAAAGGCTATCATGGCCAATCCGACAAGAGATTCTTACTACAATTCTTTCGCACAGACCGATCTTGCTTTGGCAAATAATATCGCCGGAAAAGAAAACCTCACAGATGCTGAAAAGCAAACTATACAAGGTTTGATCTCCGAAGCTATTACTACTACCAGAGTCACCACAGAGGCCATAAATCCTTTGAGCGCAGCTAACTGGGAAACCAGAGCGTTGATATACAGAAGTATATTAAACGTCGCTGACAATGCCTCTGAATGGGCAGTATCGGCATACAACACTGCCATACAGCTTGACCCGACAAACCCAAGACTAAGACTCGATCTCGGAGGAATGTATTACGCACAGAAGGATTACCTTTCAGCAGCCAACCAGTTCAGACAGGCTTTCTCACTTAAGCCCGATTACGCAAATGCCTACTACAACTTTGCGCAGTCCATGGTTCAGCTGAACGATCTGCAAAGTGCAAAGCAGGCATTCGAGGTCACAAAAACTCTCGTAGAGGCTGACTCAGAGGATGCAAAACTTCTGGACAAAGAAATCGCATCTATAGACGAAAAGATAAAAGCAGCAGGTACAACAGGACAAGCTAAACCCACAGTAGAACAGATTACAGCCTCTCAAAATCAGGGTCCCGCACAACAGGAACCTTTGATCAAGGCCGGTGAAGAACAGCAGATAAACGGTCAAAATCTTGACTTAGGCACATTGCCCAAACAAGAAGGACAGTAAACTGCGGATAAGATAAGCTGTGAGAACAGAAAACCCCCGCTCGGCGGGGGTTTCTTTTTTGTTTGTATTTTTTGAAATTTCTGGTGGACCGTAGGAGATTCGGTCACGCGTTCCCGCCTGCTGGCGGTCCGCTCGACCCCGGCTCGGCACCGTCGTGCCTGCGCCATTCGAATCCCATACCGCATCAAGTAATTTTCGTAAGTACCTGTGGCACTTCCGAAAATTTCTGGTGGACCGTAGGAGATTCGAACTCCTGACCTCTTCCATGCCATGGAAGCGCTCTACCAACTAAGCTAACGGCCCAAATTGCAAAGAATGCCTAAGAATTATATCAGATGCCCCTGGGAGTAAAAGTTTTAACATTATTATGGCCGAAGACCATTCTCTTGTTCGGAAGGTTCTCTATCGTAAACAGTTTTACCGGTTTTTCCGCGTTAAACACCGGTCTTTTCGGATTGTCCTCAAGAATCTTTTTTATTTTCCCCATCAATTGCTCTGTTCCCTCCCCCGATACACCTGATATCCCTATAACATCGATTTTCTCTTTTTTAAAATAATCAGTGACACTTTTTAGAATATCTTTTACTTCAGTAATATCTATTTTGTTTATAATCACTAATTCAGGCTTCTCTATTAGTCCTTTTCCGTAAACCTCCAACTCTTTTCTTATTTTCCTGTAATTAGTAAGGGCATTTTCTGCCAAATTTAAACCGCCGCCATCAGAATAACCTTCCAGCGGATCTATGAGGTGTACGAGCACCCTGGTGCGTTCTACGTGCCTTAGAAACTCGTCCCCCAGACCTTTACCTTCAGAAGCTCCCTCTATCAATCCGGGGATATCGGAAATAATGATATTTTCGCCATTTTCCAGCTCCATTACGCCCAGGTTGGGTGAGAGAGTGGTAAAAGGATAGTTCGCCACTTTGACGTTTGCGTGTGTTAGTTTATTTAATAACGTGCTTTTTCCGGCATTCGGTAAACCTATCAGTCCCACATCGGCCACGAGTTTCACTTCGAGCTTAATTTCTTTTTGTTCGCCCAAAGTTCCGGGTGTGTATTGAACCGGCGTCTGGTTAGTAGAACTGCGGAACCTGAAATTTCCCCTGCCTCCGATACCACCACGGGCGATTAAAAATTCCTTTCCGTCAGTATCCATATCGGCAACTAAAACCTCACGGCCTTCTTTTAACTCATAAACCAAGGTCCCAAGTGGTACCGAGATTCTGTAATCTTTACCGTCGGCTCCGTACATTTTCAGTTTCCCTCCAAAGCCTCCATCCTCACCCGCATACATTTCCTTTGCTCTAAAATCTCTCAGAGTAGCCATATTTCTGTTTGCTACAAAAAAAACGCTACCTCCATCACCTCCATCACCTCCATCAGGTCCCCCTTTCGGCGTACCTTTTTCCCTGAAAAAAGAGACTTTTCCGTCTCCCCCGTTACCGGCCCTGAGTTTTATTTTTACTAGATCTATCATTTTTATTGAACGAAATTAAACGGGTCCTGAGCTATACCGTTGTACTTGACTATAAAGTGAACATGTGGACCTGTCGATCTTCCCGTGTTTCCCATCAATCCTATAACCTCGCCCCGCGAAACTTGCTGGCCATAGCTTACATCAATACGGCTCATATGGCCATAAACTGTCTCATAGCCGTCTCCGTGGTCAATTCTTACATGCAGTCCCAAACCAAACGGATCCCAGCCTGCTCTTACCACTGTACCCGAAGTACAGGCCAGTAACGGAGGAGAGGAAATGTTATGAGGTGTGGCTATATCAAGACCGTTGTGGTACCAACTGTAGTATTGGGTAAGAACTCTGACGGTCGTCGGCCAGACGCAAAATCCCTTATCAGCGGCGGCTGTCGAAGAATCACCCGTAGAAGGAGCACCGGAGTAAACGGTATACACGGGCACAACTTTGGGCACTTTTCCACCCGGAATAACCAACTCTGTGCCCAGAGCCAGAGTTGAAGTATCCAATAAGTAGTTGAAATCGGCCACAGCTTGCGAGGGTACGTCGTACTTTAATGCAATTGAAGTAAGTGTGTCCCCTCTTGCGACCGTATGGATTAAACCTGCTACCGGAGGAACCGTTATTTCCTGTCCTATTTTTAGAATTGAATTATCCGAAAGATTATTAACATATTTCAAAGCGTCTGCGGAAATCTTGAACTTCTCGCCGATACTGTAGAGCGTATCACCGGGCTCGATTTTATAAACAAGAGCCTCTGTCCTCTTTCTTTCCTCAGGAAGCGTTGTTACTGCCATTTCTCTCTTAGGAATTATGTCGCTGGATGTGGCAATGTAGTCCGCTTTAACCTGGGGACTTGCGATAAAGTCGTAGCTGCTCAGCACTTCGCCTATCATGAATACACCCAGGGATGCTGTGACGACCGTGACAAAAGCCAACGGTCTTCCAAGCTTTCCCCGCGACCAGATTAATTTCTTAACGATGAAAGATTTCGCAAAAGAAGGTAATTGAAAAAGAAAATAAACGAGAGCCCCGATCATGTACAAAAGATCCACGATTTTGTCCCACATATACTCCAATATAGAGCGGAAAAACTCCACCCATATATTTACGAACTGTTCGAACTTGTTGCGTCCCTGAGGTCTAAATCCTTCAAAACTGAGCTGAAAAAAGCGTTTAGACGCCGGGCGTTTGATAGTAAAAACCATGTTTAGTACTTTTGGACAGGCACTCTACCGATTTTACCAATACCGCAATTTAACGGCAAATCTGAGGTTTGGCTATATTTGTGGATTAAGCTCCCGTGTGAAGAGTGTCAAGAAAGTCCTTGTTTGTCTTAGTTTTCTTGAGTCTGTCTATCACAAGGTCCGTGGCATCCCTTTCGTCCAAAAGGTCGACCATTCTTCTTAGCCTGTACACCTTCTCCAGCGTAGGAGCGTCGAACAACTGTTCTTCGTGTCTTGTTCCGCTTGATTTAATGTCAATTGCCGGGAAGATACGTCTTTCGGACAAGCTTCTGTCGAGCCTTAACTCCATATTACCGGTACCTTTGAACTCTTCGAAAATGACATCGTCCATTCTGGAGCCTGTTTCAACCAACGCTGTAGCGATGATAGTTAAGCTACCTTTTTCTTCGAAGTTTCTCGCGGCACCAAAAAAGTGCTTGGCAGGATACAAAGCGGCGGGGTCAAAACCACCGGTTAAAGTACGGCCTGAAGGAGGGGCAACCATGTTGTAAGCTCGCGCAAGTCTGGTGATGGAGTCCATCAAAATAACAACGTCCTGTCCTCTTTCCGCCAATCTCTTCGCTCTTTCCAGGCACAGTTCTGAAACACGTGTCTGTTCTTCTGCTCTTTCGTCAAAGTTACTTGCGTAAACTTCTCCTTTAACATTCCTGCTAAAGTGAGTTACCTCCTCCGGGCGTTCTCCGATGAGAGCGACCATAAGAACAATTTCAGGATGGTTGGTTGTTATACCGTTGGCTATATCCATGAGCAAGAAGGTTTTACCGGCCTTGGGAGGAGCAACGAGCATAGCTCTCTGCCCCTTACCGATTGGCGCAATAAGGTCGATTAAACGTGTGGAAATAACATCTTTAGTGGTTTCCAGCCTCATCCAGTCCTTCGGGAATATTGGCGTAAGCTCGGTGAAATGGGGTCTTTTCCTGGCACTTTCGGGTTCTATTCCTTCGACCGATTCAATTCTCAGTAAAGAAAGGTATCTCTCCCCTTCTTTAGGAGGTCTCGCGTAACCTTTTATGCTGTCGCCTTTTCTTAAATTGAATCTTTTGATTTGTGAATGGCTTATATAAACATCGCGCGGAAGATCCGTTTCGACTTTTTCTCTTTGTCTGATAACACCATAGTCGTTAAGTATCTCCAGCATTCCCACTATTCCGACGGAATCTCCGTTAGAACCGGAATCCTCGGTAGAAGCGTTAGGCTTATGTTGGTAGGAATACAGAGGAGCTGCCGCGACAGGTGCTTCAACAGGAGCTTCTACGGGTTCTTCTTTTACAACTTCCTCCACAACAGAAGGAACAGCCTCACCCTCGTCTATCTTGGAAGCTTTAGTAACAGGAGCTTTCTTTTTAGCGACGGAATCGTCCATAAATTGAGCACCACTATTAATCAAATTACTATCTTTACTTGTATCTACAGGTTTTCTAATTACCATATTTAATTGTTTAAAAATGAAATTTATACATCAGTCTGTTTCAGGCGT
>Ga0209417_1001112_pt1 | contig 52281 bp, 20 predicted proteins | sample RifGroF2_FD_184002 | JGI IMG/M metagenome (GOLD analysis project Ga0209417, IMG submission 184002) | Groundwater microbial communities from Rifle, Colorado, USA - Groundwater F2 (SPAdes) (version 2) | ecosystem: Environmental > Aquatic > Deep subsurface > Groundwater | place: Rifle, Colorado...
GTTCTAATGAATTTAAAATTGTTTTTTCTTCTTCTAATGTTAAAATACATCGCTCTTCCCTTCTCCCTCCCCAATTACTATAACTTCGCCAGTCTTTCCCTTGTTTATTGTAACTTTGAATAGTATAGTAAACTTTGCTCTTTGTTGTTCCTAAAATTGATGCAAATTCTTCTGCTGTTTTATCAGAATTAGTTTGTACTGAATAAATGATTTGCCAATCTTGAAAAGCTCTTACACTTCTTTGTTGTTTTAAAATATCCTCTATTTCGGAATTTGTTAAATGAGGAAATGTCTTTAATGATTTCATATCTTTTTTTCTACAAAAATACAAATATAATTAATGCCAAAATGTAAATATATATAAAAAATTATCAACAAATTGATAGCGGTTTAGTATTACTTAAACGCTTAGCTTGACGGCTATGCCTTTCATGTACAGTAATAGAATTTTCGCACAGATAATCAGCTATTTGTGTAATTGATTGAAAATTATATTATTATAAACATTTAGAGTGCGTTTATATAAGTAGATGCTAATAGTTAAATATTTAGAAGTTTGTTTTAATTATAATGTTGAATAAGTTACTTCTAATTTAATGCTATTTCCTCCTTTAATTACTAAGGAATTTGCATAAATAGCAGTTCCTCCTCCATTAAGAACAATAAGTTCGATTTCTTTTTTTGCAGCAATTTGCTCTTGAACGTGGCGAGTAATATTAAACCTATATAATTTATTAGTAGCATTGTAGTTCCCGTCGAAGTGCGCTTCTGCATAATCTGTTAGATAAACTAAAGAGCCTTCACTATTTCTTGCAATTATCATTAGTTTAGAAGGAGGCTCTTTGCTTCCCTGCATTATTTCGTCCATTTGAAATATTATTTCGGCTTTATGTATTAAATATTTTTTGTCTTCCGTAAATGTGTTTAAAAAATTAAGAGAATTAATTTTTGTGGTAATACCTCCCATTGGTTGAAGGAAACAATTAATATTTCCTTGAGAGAAGTCGTTGTTAAATAATTGTTTAGATAGAGTCGTTGATGCATGAGCATAGGAATAATGATTAAAATTATTATACCTAGGACAATCTGAGTTTATTTCAAAAAAGATTTTTTTTAAAGTCGAGTCTTTTTCGTGGCAGTATAATCTTAATCCAGAATTAGTCCCATTTAATTTAAAATAAATCATTGAGCCAGACATATCATTATTTACTAAAGGTATTTGAATGAGGTTTTCATCCACAGTAATATATAATCCTTTAAAGAATTTTATAAATTCGTCATTACTTGACAAGTTTGTTGATGTAGCATTAATAAATTTATTAATAAAATTTTGATTAGTAATTTTTACTTTCAATACAGAAGAGTCTCCATCGCCTATATAATTTAAAATTTCATTTACTGAAGTAGATACTTGCTGAATTAAGTCCGCTTCAGTAACATTTGGTTTATTGTAAGAATAATAGGTATTGCTATTAGATAGGTCTTCTTTAATTTCATATATTTTAATATTATGAATAGCATTTAGATCTCCATAGTAAGTTTGATCTGATTTTAAGAGAAGAACCATTGAGTCTAATTCAACATCTGTAAAACTAATAGTTGAAGTATTCATTCTAATTTGAGTAACTATTCCAGCAGTAGTAAATCCAAAGTTAGAATCATATATTTTTCCTACCATATTTAAGGATGTTCCCTTTGTTCCCAAAATAGTGTCTAATTGGCTAATAGAGCTAAATCTTACGGAAGTATCAATAAGGGTATTTGCTTTGTCGGATAATGGCTGTATTTCAAGTCCAACTTCTTTGGGTTGTTTGCATGAAATAAAAGCAGATAAAGAAATAATTAAAAATAAAGATATAACAGAATAATGTTTCATTAAAATAAAGTTTAAAATATAAAGATTTTCAAAATTAGTATTTTTTTTAATAAGTACGTTTTTTGAACATTTTTATTATACATGATTGTTATAAAAAAACAATAATTTGGATATTTTTGTTTGTTGGAGTGCACATAAATAAAAAATAGTAGCAAAAAAACTATTAGTTTAGTTTGTTGCTACTATTTTTAAATTTATTTAATTAAAATCTATTCTTCCATGTCATTCTCAATATCAGGATTTATTTCTTTAGCTTTTTTGTAATCTTTTGCAGCACTTGCATCATCGCCTTCTTCTTCAAAAACAATAGCTCTGGAATAATATGCTTCTGCAAATTCGGGGTCTAATTCTATAGTTTTGGAAAAATCTTCTTTAGCTTCTTCCATTTTGTTAAGTTCGAAATAAATTAGTCCTCTGTTATAATAAAATTCTTCGTCACTATCTTCGATTTCTATAGCTTTATTGTAATCAGCTAAAGCTCCTTCTAAATCATCAATAAGTGATTTAGCATTAGCTCTTAAAAAATAAACGTCTTCAGCAAAACTATCTAATTCTATAGCTTTGTCAAAAAGAGTTATAGCTTCTTCAATTTTGTTTAATTCGAATTTAATCATTCCTAAGTTAAAATAACTGTCAGCATCATTAGGATTTATTTCAACGGCTTTTTCAAAATCTTTTGTTGCTGAATCAAAATCTTCAAGATTATAATTAACAGTGCCTCTTAGAAAATAAATTTCTGGATCATTTTTTTCAATAGTCAATGCTTGATTAATATTATCTAAAGCTTCTTTTAAATTATTTTCTTCAAAAGCTTTTTTAGCATTTTCTAATAAGTTTTCAATTTTAGTTGTGTTCATAAATATTTAGTTTTTTAGTAAATAATTTTTTAATTTTATATCATTAGCGCATTTGAAATGTTTTTCAGGGCACTTCTTTTTCCCATGCAAGCCACATGGTCGACATTTTAAATTGTATTCAATTTGAGCAATATGAGAGTCTGAAGAAACAGGAGTAAATCCAAATTCAGGAATAGTGGAGCAAAAAAAAGCTGTTATTTTTGCATCTATTGCAGAACATAAATGTAATGGAGCAGAATCATTAGTATAATTCATTATTGCATTTTTTAACAAAACAACAGTTTGTAATAAGGACAATTTTCCTGCTAAATTAATAATTTTTAAATTATTTGATAATTTTTTTATTTCTTCACAATAATTATAATCATTTTTTGTCCCAATAATATACATATAATGATTATTATAAAAATTACATATTTCAACCCACTTATCTATTGGCAACTGCTTTGTAAACCAAACAGAAGAAGGTGCTATGCAATAATATTTTGATTGATTTGTAATTTCTTTTACAAAAAACTCATCTTCTTCTTGCGGATATAATTTTGGTTTTGAAACGCTTTTCGAATCTATGAAATATAATAATTTATCATTCCGTTCTATTTCATGCAGAGGATTTTCTTTTTCAAATATTTTATGCTTTATTCTTTTTGAAAACAAAAAAGATAAGGGATTTTTATCAAACCCTATTGTCTCTTTTGATTTAGATAAAATAGACAATAATCCAGAAGAAAAGAAACGATGTAAGTTTATAACATAGTCGTATTCCTCTTTTCTTATAGCAGTTAAAACCAATAAGAAATTTTTGTATTTGTTGTTTTTTTTATCCCATACAAACAACTTGTTAATGTAAGGATGATTAATAAACAAATCTTCCGCCCCCTTCCTTATTACTAAGTCCATTAAGGAATCTGGCAAATTATTATGTATTTTTTCAATAACAGATGTTGATAAAATAACATCTCCCAGAAAAGCTGTTTGTATTATAAGTAGTTTTTTCAAAAAAAATATTTTATGCAAATGTAAGTTATTTTTAATAATTGATAACAAACTTAATTTAAAACAATATTGTTTTAAATTATAATAAATAATTTTATGTATTATCTGTAATTTAAAAACAAGAAATTACAAACTACTCTTTTTTTGATTAATTATGTATATAATACCAAATTGCTATCAAGTACTCGGGAAAAGCACCTTCTCCAACTTCAAAATAGATAACTTATTGGGGTATTTGTGTCCAAAACATTTTAGCAAAATAGGAAAAAAACCACCCCGTCCTTCGGACACCCCTCCATCGGAGGGGAATTTGTTCATAATTGCAACACATTGAATTTGAGCATAATACTGGGTAATTATATAAGAGTTTGCAATTTAGATTGTTGTATAATAAAGGAATAATGCCACACCTACGGTGTTTAATGTGTTTGCGTTATTTGTTTTGCTATAATAATTTCACACCTACGGTGTTTAGGATATTTAATTATTGTGGGTATTATGATAGCGTTTAGGTATTATTATCAAAAAACTCTAATGGATTATTTGGGTTTAAGATATCGCCTCTTCGAGGCTCTAATGGGGAGGAGGTTGTGTTTGTGTCCACGAGCTTACGCACATGGCTACTAAGATATCGCCTCTTCGAGGCTTTTCAAAATATATGAAACGAGAATGTAGATGTGGCGAGAATATATGGAACGCGGATGACGCAGATGCTTTGCAACGCGGATTAACACGGATTTTTTTAAGATATCGCCTCTTTGAGGCTTTCAAATATATGAAACGAAAATGTAGATTTGGCAAGAATATATGGAACGCGGATGACGCAGATGCTTCGCAACGCGGATCTACACGGTGTCTCGTCCTAAAATAGGTTTACACATAAAAATAGAATTATGAAAAAAAATAGTAAAGTTATTTCAGGATTTAGAAAGAGTGGAGATATTCCAATTTCTGAACGCCATAAAATTATAAATGAATTTATTAATTCAGGGTGTACAAAGCAAGAGATATGGCAAAGATACACAGGTGAAGTTGAAGAACATGGGTATATATTACGTTGGATGAGACAATTAGGATATATTAATGAACTTCCCAAAAGAAGAATTAATTTTGCATCTATGAAAAAAGTAAAACCTAAAGAAGAACCTGAAGAATTATCCTTTGAGACTCTTCAATTAAATAAGCGAATAGCAGAATTAGAATCCCAACTTAAAGATGCTGAAATGAAAGCAATTGCCTTTTCAACAATGGTAGATATAGCAGAAAAAGAATTTAAGATTCCAATAAGAAAAAAGCTCAATACCAAACCATAGAAGAAGTGAAAAGTAATTTTCCACACATAGGATTAGCCAAATTATGTGGATGGTTTGGGATAACCAGGCAGGCTTTTTATCAAAATAAATGGAATATTATAGATACATCAGTTGAAGAGTATTTGATTCTTAAAGAAGTACTTAATATAAGGAAACTTCATCATAGAATGGGTACAAGAAAACTTTATGAAAAGCTTCAAACATATATGTTAGAGCATAATATAAAAATGGGTAGAGATGCTTTATTTGATTTTCTATCAGCAAATAATTTGCTCATCAGAAAACGAAAACGTAGGATATTCACAACACAATCATCACATTGGCTTAGAAAATATCCTAATCTTATAAGAGACTTCATTCCATCTGCCCCTAATCAGCTGTGGGTTAGCGATATTACATATTGGAAAATCAATCAAAAACACGTTTATATTAGTTTTATAACTGACGCTTATTCACATAAGATTGTAGGTTATCATGTTGCAAAAACACTCGAAAGCATTGAAACAAAACAAGCTCTAAAAATGGCATTATCAGGTTTAGTTGTAAATCCTAAAACTGATTTACAACTTATACATCACTCAGATAGAGGTATACAATATTGTTCATCCGGATATGTAAAGCTATTGACGGATTATGGTATAAACATAAGTATGACTGAGAATGGAGATCCTTTAGAAAATGCAATTGCAGAAAGAGTAAATGGCATTATAAAAGATGAATATCTATATGATTATAAGGTTAATTCGCTTTCGGAAGCAAGAACAGTACTTGAGCTTGCTGTAGGTCTTTATAACAATGATCGTCCACATAATAGCATTGGTAATCTATATCCAAGCCAAATACACGATCAAAAGATTATAACAGAAAAGCTATGGAAAAATTATTACAATAAACCTATAGTGAAGGAGGTAATCATGACATAATTTGAGTTTTTTTAGGCATTTACCGGCTCTAGAATATTAGAAAGGCTCAGTAGCAAACCGAGCCTTATTCTATCGCCAGAGGATGTATTCCTGATGAGTTGCTCTCCAGCAGAGCTCATTTTTGCTTCGTCCTCTGCCTGCAAAAGTAAAGAAATTTCAGGATTAAAATAAAATTGTAAATTTGTATCAGGATTTAAACATTAACCTGTAAACTTTTTTTAGGACGAGACACTACTAAGATGTTGCCCCGTTGGGGCTTAAAAATAAATAATATTCACAAAAAAACAGCGCATTTTCCATCCATATTAGAGCCTCAGAGAGATGATATCTTGGTAGCCACCTGCGTCAGCATAACCACAACGATCCTCATTATAGCCTCAAAGAGGCGATATCTTAGTAGCCACCTGCGTTAGCGGGTGGTACAAAATACAGCACACATTTTGAGCGCCGAAGGTGCGACATCTTTCCTGCATCTCAATTGTTTAATTTTTCCCCATTATTTCTTTAATATTAAACAATTGAGCGTGATTTATTGCCTTCCATCTCCTTATAAAAAAAGCCCCACAGAAAATATCTGTGGGGCGACTTTTAAAAACACTAAGACATTTATTCCATTTTAATAATTCGTGTTTGGAATATTTTAGTAGGAGTTGATAATCTAAGGATGTAAACCCCGTGTGATGCATTTACTGAGAAAGGGATATTGTGTTCTCCTGCTTGTTGTAGCTCATTACAAACCGTTGTGATTTTCTGACCCATAATGTCGTATACTTCTATGCGGACATTCGTATTTTCATTCAGACTATAAGAAATATTTACCTGACTATTAAATGGATTTGGAAAAGCATTTATTTCCGACACTAAATCGCCCGATGTATTAGGAATTTTTACTGTAAAATTTCCTTTATAACTTTTTGAGCACCCACCCACAGTGTCAATAACTATTTTAGCAGAAAAATCTGAAAAAAGTTTATACTCGGCAGGGTAATTATTGTTATATTTTTCTCTTATTTTCCATATACATGTAGGACTAACTTTTTTTGAAATTTGCGATGTTCCTGCAAGAGGATTTGTAGAAAACCAAGAAGTATCAGTAATTGTAGAATCTCTCCAAAACAGGCTAAACCCTATAGAATCATAACAATCAATGGCACCTGTCCACATAAATGTTGCATATTGAGTGATGTTACAGTAATAAGCTGATAAATCTGTAGGTTTATTGTCGTGGCAGGAAGGATTTGTAGGAGTTGTAAATTGGATTGTGTCAGAGCTTATGGAAGTGTCAGACGATACACATATCGTCCTTGAAAAGCATTCATATGTAGCATTACTATCTGCATAGAAAGCAGGTAGATTGGTGCTATAAACTAGTGCAGTCCATGTAGAGTCTCCTACTTTACGACGGTATAGGTAATAACTATTTGCACATACAATAGCATCCCAAGCTAAATTAATTTGATAATGTTCAAGTGTATAATTATATGATACGCCTGTAAGCATTATATTTGAAGGTCTGGCACAGCCAATAATTACAGTAATTGATGCATCATCCGTACATCCTACGTTATTTGTTACCGTTACAGAGTAGCTCGTATTAACAGTTGGGGAAACAACGATTGTGCTTGTTGTGGCTCCAGTGCTCCAGCTGTATGTACCACCACCAGTGGCAACAAGAGTAGCAGATGTCCCAAGGCAAATAGTTTGGTCATTTCCAGCACTGGCAGTGAACGTATTAACAACCACATCATCACTTGCTGTGCAGCCATTCTCGTGTGTTGTTGTAACAGTGTACGTTGTAATAACTATCGGTGCTACATAAATAGCGCTATCCGTTTCCATTGTCGACCATGAGTATGGAGCTCCTCCCGATGCAATCAGCTCTACACTGTCCCCCTTGCATGTTGAAACATCCTCTCCCGCATAAGCATTCGGTAAATCCATCACCGTCACCATCACACTATCCACAGCTACGCACTCAAAATCCCTTATCGTAACAAAATACCTTGCACTTACCGTAGGGTTTACCACGATTGATGCAGTAGTTTCTCCTGTGCTCCAACTATAAATACTTCCTCCTGAAGCCGTCAATGTCCCCGAACTATTTAAGCAAATGGAAATATCATTTCCCGCATCTGGATTATCAAGATGTCCTACATAAACAGTAATAGAATCAATTAATGTAATATTATTTTCATGTGCCGTTACATAATAAGTTGTCGTCATTGTTGGCGATACTGTTATTGAATCTATTGTATCTCCCGTGCTCCATGTTAAATGGAATTTTTCTGAACTAGGAATCGCAATTAAAATAGTTGAATCTCCTATGCAAATTTGTCTTGATTCTATTATGTGTTGTATTCCCCATCCAGGGATATCTCTTGAAGATACAAAGAATACAAATGGACCTTTAAAGTGAATTAATCCATTAGGATATGGCCAATTATTTTCACCAATATTGATAAATCCATAATTTAAAGTTTGTTCTTGCATTATATAAAAACAACTAAATTGCTCTAAATAATATACCCATAAAAGGTCATAGTTTTTATCACATTTCATAATACTTGAAAAAGATTCATTATAAATAAAATTATTATCACTTGTTAAAGAAACAGAGGGTAGATAAAAAGGAGGATTAATTGGAGAGTGTTTATTTGGTCCATAGTAATTATCAAAATAAATTGAATCAATAAGATTTCCATTATTATCAAATCTTTGATTCCAGTAATGCAAAGAAAGCCAATTTGAGATTGTATCTTCTTCTTCTATAAATTTTATTCCAAAAACAAGTATATCGCTATCTTGAACTTGCATTAGAGATTTATGAAGTAATGTATAAATAAAATTTGTGTCTCCTAATACTTTTGTCCATGCCGTATCTAAAGTATCTCCACTTTCATTAAACTTTAATAGCCATACATTTCCTTTTGTTTGAGTGCCAATTTCAGTTACCTCCCAGAAAGTTTCGCATCCTGTCATCCCGCATTCGTAATAATTAGTATCATAACCATTAAGGAAAGAACATAATCCAGCAATGGCATACCCTCCATCATAAGTTTTAATAATTTCTTGAAATTGTACTTTATCATTTTGATCATATTTTCTACTCCATACAATATTTCCACTGGAATCTATCTTAACTATTAAGCCATCATTGTCTCTCTTGCCAATAGCATAAACACAATTGTCATTTGACATAACAACGTCCCATAAATCATCACAGCCAATATCACCAATGCATATAGTCCATTCCACTTCTCCATTATCATTCATTTGAGTTACAAATCCATCTCTTTTCCCATGATTTCCAATAGCATCACCATCATCAGATTCGGTATAACCAACTAATACAAATTTATTATTAGAAGTAGTATCTACAGATTTAAAACCGTCATTATCAGTGCCTCCTATACATTTTTTCCAAAGTATATTCCCATTTTTATCCAATCTAATAACCCAACCATCAAAAGCACCATGATTCCCTACTACATCTCCGTCAACAGAGTTTGTTGTTCCACAAACAATATATCCACTATCTGAAAGTTGTTTAAGCGAATAAAGGTATTCGGTACCACTCCCTCCTATACTTACAGTCCAGTCTTCTAAACTTTGACATAATCCCTTCGTAAAAAAAAATAATACGAGAGATAGAATTATAAATAAATTTTTCATATTTTTAGTTTTTATGTTGTTTCCCTTTGCCTCAAGAAGGGCAAATAGATTAATGATTTGCTGAGGTTTGCAATTCATGTAAAATTTAGTATAAAAACTACGTAAATCCAGTTGTAAATCGCATAATATAAAAATTTAAATTATAAATGAATCACAACACAAATCTTCCTCAATATTAAGGTGTTTTTTAATACGTGTCAAGTATTTTTGTATTATTTTTTAATAAATTAGACTAATTTATTAGTTGCGTATTATTAGTAGGTAATTTCTATAGATTAAATTAATGAAAAATACTTATCCACAAAGTACATAGTTTTATACTAATTCTCGCAGATAAAAATCAGTGTAAATCCGCGTTGCGTAGCATCCGTGTCATCCGCGTTCCATATATTTGAAAAGCCATCCGCACACATTAATCCACAAAATGATTTCAAAACCACAAATATTTTTCAAAAAAAATCAGTCTTTATAATTTTTTTTCAACAATTTTGATTTTTTTTCAACAATTGCAAATGCTTGTCACTGCAACATTTGATTAATGTTTTCCGTAGAACAGAAATAATTAAAAATTATTTTTATTTGTTGCTTTATTAAACTTTTTTATATATTTGTTAGTTTTTTAAAATTATTTTAGGGTGGATTGTACCCACTAATTTAGAAATTATATAGATTTATTATGAGATATATACTACCATTTTTTAACAGAAAAAACAATATTATTGCAATTTCTGTTGTTCTTTTTTCTCTAATTTTTAATAATAATTCATTTGGACAAGGAATAATAGTTTCTGCCGGTGGAAATAAAACCTTAGGTTGTTCGCAGGAAGTGCGATTAGGAGGTAGTCCCACTGCTGTAGGTGGTGTTTTGCCATACACTTATTCTTGGACAGCAACACCTGCTGACCCAACTTTGGTAAATAATATATCTAATCCGGATGTTACTCCGATTCAGACAACAACATACAGAATAACTGTTACTGGGAATAATGGGAATACAGGAACAAGTGAAGCTATTATAACTATCCAAACTTCACAACCTCCTACATCAGTTATTGTAGATAGAAATAATTTTTGTAATGAGGGTGGAAATATTACATTAGAAGCAGTTGGTGGAAGTGGAGAGTTTGTTATATGGTACACAAATGCTTGTGGTGGAGCTTTTGACTATGTTGGTAGTCCAACAACAATAGCAGCGCCTACTACTACAACTACATATTATGCTGCTTGGTTAAATTCGGGTTGTAATCCTACAACTTGTGCTTCTATAGAAGTTACTGTGCGTCCTATTCCAAATATTGAAGCTACTGCTGATCCGCATACGATATGTATAGGCAGTTCAGTTGCTCTTGATGCTACGGGAGCAGGTGTTGGTGGTACTTATAATTGGAGTAACGGACTTGGTGGAGGTGCTTCACATAATCCTACACCACTTGTTTCAACAACATATAGCGTAACGGGAACAAATATTCTTACAGCTTGTTCGGCTGTAGATACGGCTGTAGTTACTGTAAACTCTGCACCTACAATAAATATTACTGCTACAACAAATCCTATATGTGCAGGAAAATCTACTGCTATTACTGCTGCTTTGGCTGGCGGTGCAAGTTCATATCTTTGGGAGAATGGAAGCACAGATTCAACAAGGACAGTAAGCCCTATAGTAAATACCGTATATACCGTTACTGCAATTGATAAAAAAGGTTGTTCAGGTACTCAATCAATTGTAATCACTGTAAATCCATCACCTACTGTAACAGTTACTCCAATAGCAGATACTATTTGTAATGGTGAGTCAACAACTTTAAATGCGATGCCTAATGGGTTGTCTTCTTATGTATGGGATACGGGAGATAATATTCAATCTATAACAAAATTTCCTATAGCAACAACAACATACACTGTTACAGGTGCTCTTGCTAATGGTTGTACTAACTCTGCTCAAGCAATAGTTGTTGTAAATGCATTACCTATTGTAGGAATAAACCCAGCTACAGCTACCATATGTCCAGGAGGAAGTGTTGCTTTGTCAGGAACGGGCGCAAGTAGTTATACTTGGAGTACTACAGAAACTACCAATTCTATCTCAGTTTCACCAGGAGCAACAACAACGTATTATGTAACTGGAACTAGCGCTGCAGGTTGTTCTGCTACAGCAAGTAGAGAAGTTACCGTATATAATATTGGAGCTATGGTTATAAGTGCTACTAAAGATTCTATTTGCATAGGAGAAACATTAACTCTTACTGCTACGGGAGGTTTTACTTTTTATAATTGGAATCCAGGATGGGTTATAACAGATCCAGATACAATTGTAAATCCTGTTGCAACAAAAACATACAGCGTTACTGGAACAGATTTACATGGATGCACTGATTCTGCAAAATTTGTAATAAAAGTTAATCCAATACCAACGGTATTAATAAATACAATAAAAAGTGTTATTTGCCCAAGAGGCGATACTGCTTTTCTTATAGCCTCAGGAGCTAATAATTATTTGTGGAATCCGGGAGGTTCAACAAATGATACAATAAAACCGACTCCAAGTGTAACAACAACATATAGAGTAACAGGTACTAATGTATTTGGATGTACTGACACAGAACAAGCAGTAGTTACAGCTCGCCCTATAAATGATGTTTCATTAAATGCTGTCCCTAATCCTGTTTGCACTGGGTGGCCTACAACAATTACTGCAACAGGTGCTCCAAATCCATTTGTTTTATATTCATGGAGTACTGGTGCTTCTGGAGCATCAAATTCAATAACTCAATCTCCTTTAGTAAACACTACATATTTAGTAACAGGAACAGATGGATTTGGTTGTACAGATTCTGAAACTATTACTGTAAATGTTACCATAGCTCCAACTGTTAATATAACAGCACCTTTAAATGATACAATTATATGCAGCGGAGAAACCATTATTCTTACTGCAAATTCTGCTACAGCTACAGATTATTTATGGAATGATGGTGATACAAATACTGTTAGGTTACTTAATCCTGTTGTTACTACTACATATATTGTAACAGTCACAGATGCTTCTGCTTGTATTGGTACTGACCAAATAGTTATTATAGTAAATAATTTACCAACAGTAACAGTTAATCCTGTCTCTTCTTTTAAATGTCCTGAAGACACCGTTGCATTTAAAGCTTCGGGCGCTAATACTTATGTATGGAATAATGGAGTTATAATAGATTCTATAGTTGTTTTTCCTGTAATTAATACAACATATACGGTTTCAGGAACAGATGGAAATGGTTGTGTAAACACAGCTCAGGCTACATTGAATGTTTACCCTGTAACTCCTGTAACAATAACAACAGCTTCTTCTAATATTTGTAGTGGTTTAAGTACTTTGCTGACAGCTCACAATGCTATTTTTTATACTTGGAGTAATGGTGCAGCAACAGACACAACAACTGTAAGCCCTGTTGCAAATGCTACATATAGAGTAACAGGAACTGATGGAAATGGCTGTACAAGTTCAGCGCAGCAAGCTATTAATGTTATAAATCCTCCAGTATTAACCGCAACAGTAAATGCTAAGATTACAGATACTGTTTGTTATGGAACAACGGTTAATCTTGCAGTTACTGCTGCTCCTCCATCTATTCCTACTGCTAATTATACATGGTCCACAGGGAATACTGGTGTAGCTGCGTTTTCTGATATTCCAACTATTACAACTACATACAGTGTAACAGGAACAGATGGAAGTGGTTGTGAATCAAGTGATGAAGTTGTTATTGTTGTAAATAATTTGCCAACAGTTGCAATTACTCCTTCAGCTCTTTTCAAATGTCCTGAAGACACAGTTACATTTAAAGCTTCTGGCGCTAATGCTTATTTGTGGAATAATGGAGTTGTAATAGATTCTATAGTTGTTTTATCTACAGTAAATACTACTTATAGAGTAACAGGAACAGATGCAAATGGATGTTCTAATACGGCACAATCAATATTAACAGTTTATCCTACTCCTAATGTAACAATAACAGGCTCGGCTAATGTTTGTTTAGGTTATGGCACTTTATTAACTGCTCATAATGCTAGTACTTACGTATGGAATACCAGTGCAACAGCAGATACAACAACTGTAAGTCCTCTTGTAAACACCACATATACCGTTACAGGAAAAAGTAGTGATGGGTGCACTAATTCTGCACAACATGCAATAACTGTAAGAACTTCTCCAGTAATAACTATTGCTCCTAATCCTAATGATACAATTTGTTATGGTAGTAGTGTTAGTCTTACAGGAAATTCTTCAATACCTGGAACTTCTTATACTTGGTATGATGGAACTACAGGAAGTTCTCATCCTGCTGTAAGCCCAACTTCTACTATAACATATACTGTAACTGGTGTAGATGGGGCTTTTAGTTGTTCTAATACAGCTCAAATAACAATAGTGGTAAATTCTTTGCCAACTGTAAATGTAAATACTCCAGTCTTATTTAGGTGTCCAGAGTCTCCTGCTACTTTACTAGTGGCTTCTGGTGCTAATACATATGCATGGAACACATTACCTCCTTCAATAAATGATTCTGTATTGGTGTCGCCTATAACTACTACCACATATATTGTAACAGGAACTGATGCAAACGCATGTTCTAATACAGCTCAAATTGTAGTAAATGTTTATCCGCAAGCAATTATTGCAGCTACAGCTAATAGGACTTCAATATGTAATGGAGATACTACACTATTAATAGGAAATGGTGGAAATAATTATTCATGGACGCAAACACCTCCTGGTATAACATTTACTGGTAATCCTACAGTGATAAACCCTATTGTAAATACAACTTATACAGTTACAGGAACAGATGTTAATGGTTGTAGTAATACCTCAAGTGTTGCTGTTACGGTAAATAATAAACCTACAGTAACAGTAACAGCAGGTACAAATCCTTTGTGTCCAAATCCAGGAGTAAGTACTGTTTTATTTGGAACTATTGTTCCTGTAAATGCATCTAATACTTATTCATGGAGCACTGGAAACACAAATTCTGCAATTATAGTTACTCCAACAGTAGTTACAACATATACTTTAACAGGAACAGATGTAAATGGTTGTACAAACACATCTGAAGTTGTAATAACATTTTACACGTTGCCACTAATTGGCATAACTGCTTCTGCTAATCCTGCATGTAGTGGAGCAAATGTGACTTTGACAGGAACAACAGATGATCCTTCTACTACTTATTCGTGGAGTGATGGTTCTGTAACTCTTGGAACAGGAAATACCAGAACTGTTACCCCTATTGTTACTACTACTTATTACGTTACAGGAACAGGTTCTGATTGTTCGAACACTGCTTCTATAGTAATAACCGTAAAAAATAAACCTGTAGTTAACCTTATTGCTACGCCTTTAGGTGTTTGCTTAAATGATTCTAGCACCTTGACAGCTTCTGGTGCTTTAACTTATTCATGGAGTAATGGACTTAGCCCTTTTGGTTATGTTATGGATGATACCTTGAAAAAAGTTTCTCCTTTGGCAACAACAGTATATACTGTTACTGGTCAGGATGCTAGTGGTTGCACAAATACTGCTTCGGTTAGTGTAACAATTAATCCTTTGCCTACGGCAACAATAACGGCAACAAAAATAAAAATATGTAATGGGGATGCCACAACTCTTACTGCAAGTGTAGCAGGATTAGGTGGAGCTTATTCATGGCTAGATAATGCAAGTATTACAGATTCTGTTAGAACTGTTAGCCCAACAATTACTTCTACTTATTATGTTACTGTAACAAATGCAACAAATTGCTCGAAAACTGCAAGTATTGTTATTACTGTTGACACATTGCCTACAATAGGAATAACAGCTAACCCTAATTCTTATGTTTGTTTAGGAAGCTCAACTGATTTAACGGCTACTTCTGGGCTATCTTCATATATATGGGGTGGTGGAACTATAGCAGGGCAAACAGGTGATGGCCCTAAAACTGTAACTCCTGCTGTTTATACTGTTTATACTGTAACAGCTACTGCAGCAAATGCTTGTACAGCTAGTGCTACAATAAGTATTGATGTTTACCCTTTACCTACAGTAATAGCAACAGCAAATCCATTGGGTGTTTGTGCTGGATTCTCTTCAACGCTTATAGCTACTAATACTGATATTTACTCATGGTATATAGCTTCGCCTGACAGTCTTAATGATTCTATAAATGTTTCTCCTCTTGTTAATACTATATATACTGTTAGAGGAACAGACTTAACAACTGGTTGTTCAAACACAACAACTGTTGCTGTTACCGTTACACCTAAACCAAATATAACTTTAACCGCAAACCCAAGTCCTGCTTGTACTAATAGTCCAGTTACTTTAATTGCTGCTGGTGCAGGAGTTGGTGGAACATATAGTTGGGATGTTGATAGTACTTTAACTAATGATACAATAATTGTTAATCCTGCTGCTAACTCTACTTATAAAGTTACTGCTACGACTTCTATTGGTTGTACTAATGAAGCTAATGTTGCAGTTAATGTATTACCTCTACCAATATTAAACCTTACCTCTGTTTTTGATACAGTTTGTCCTTTTGGTTCTGATACATTAAAAATTTCAGGAAATATTAGTGTTATTGACTCATTGTATGACAATTGGGGAGTTAATTACACCACTACTTTTGCTCCAAAAGTAGTAAAACCAGCAGTTACAACAACTTATTATATTGTTGGGACAGATACAACTAGTGGTTGTTCAGTTTCTGACTCTGTTGTAGTTTTTGCATATCCTTTATTAAATGTAGACCTTGGTCCTGACCAAAATATTTGCCGTAAAGCTTCTGTTACTCTTTATGCTGGTGCTGGAAACTCATTCAAGTGGTATACCTTATCGGATACTACAACAATTTTAAGCACTATAGATACTATTACTGTTACACCAAATAAATCAACTACATATATTGTTCGTGTAACTAATATTTATGGTTGCACAGACTGGGATACTGTTGCTGTAAACTTATATGCTGAGCCTATTGCTAATGCTGGCAAAGACTTATTAATATGCATGGGAGCTCCAGATACATTAATTGCTACTGCTTCTGGACCTTTATCATGGAGCTCTGGTGAAACCACAGACACAATAATAGTAAACCCTTCCATAACTACAACTTATAGCTTATTTGTTAATGATGTTAATGGTTGTACGGCTTCTGATTATACAATAGTAAATGTTCAAAAACTTGGAAATGTAACATTCTCAGGTTTAAAACCTAATTATTGCTTCTTTGATAGCGCTTCTACTCTTACTGGTACGCCTGTTGGTGGAGTATTCTCAATGTTAGGCATTGACACAGGATTAACTGGAAACATATTTACTCCTTCTATTGCTGGAGTAGGTAATCATTCAGTTATTTATACCATAGACTCTGCTTTTAGTGATACAGTAGTAGTGTTTAGAGATGAATTTTCTAATAATAAAGGTTGGACTGGATATGGTTCTGGTGGATGGGAAAGAGACTCTACTCGTTTTAGTTTTTGTGATAATATTACTTCAGGAGCAGGTACTGTTACAAGTAGAAATCCTGCTCTTGACCATACAGCTTCTAATAATGACAATTATGTATTAGGTACATTCATAGGAGAATGTTACCCTTCTAATATGCCAAGTACTTTTTATATTACTTCTCCTGCAATAAATTGTTCTAACGTTACTAATGTTAAACTTAATTATTGGTTATTCTCTTCTTTTGAATCTTTTGCTAAAGATCATAACTATATAGAAGTATATGGCAAGGATGGTTTATGGCATGATATTAATCCTAATAATTCTGTTTTTGCTCAAACTGCTTGGACTTCTTATTTTAATAATGTATCATTGTACGCAGACAATAACCCTAACTTTAGAATAAGATTTGGTATAGGAACCACTGATGGGTTACCTAATCTTACTGGATTTAACATTGACGATATAGTTGTTTATGGTCAAAAAGCAAAATCATGCAATAATTCTGACACTAACTCTACTGTAGTTTTCTCTGTTCCTAATGCAACAGTGTCTAATGATACTACAATATGTCTTGGTGATACAGTAAGTGTTTCTGTTAATTCTCCAACCGCAGTATCTTATGCTTGGACTCCTAAAGCTTCTTTATCTGATTCTACTAGTTCAAATCCTAAAGCATTCCCTATGGTTACTACTAGCTATATTGTTCGTTCTTTTGATGTTTCTGGATGTTTCGATATTGACACTGTAACTATAACAGTTAATCCTCTACCTACAGCATGGTTTGGTAATGATACTGCAATATGTTTAAATGATATTGCTACTCTTTCAGCTGGTGGAGGTGCTTCTTATGACTGGATTACTGGAGATACAGTTTCTACTATTACTGTTAGCCCAATTGATACTTCTTATTTCCCTGTGACTGTAACTGGTGCAAATGGTTGTAAAGCTATTGACAGTATACTTGTTATAGTAAAACCATTACCAACAGCTTATGCTGGAGTTGATACTTCGCTTTGTGCTAAAGATAGCATCATGCTTATTGCTACTGGTGGAGATACTTACACATGGAACCCAGTTGTTTCAAACAATGATTCTGTGTATATCAAACCAATTGTTTCTACTATATATAATGTAACTGTTGGAAATAACACTACAGCTTGTAGTAATACAGATGATGTTATTGTTACTGTTAATCCATTGCCAACGGCTGATGCTGGAGTGGATACTGCATTATGTTTTGGAGATACAATACAATTGTTTGCTTCTGGAGGAACTACATATACTTGGAATAATAATACAACAATGGATGATACATTAAGCCAAACACCAAATGTATTTCCTATTGTTACTACTACATATATATTAAAGGTAAAAGATATAAATGGTTGTGTGGATATTGACTCTGTAAATGTTACTGTAAATGCTTTGCCTATTGTTGATTTAGGTTTAGATACTACTATGTGTAAAGAAGATACAATATCTTTAACTGCTACAACAATAAGTATTATTGATACAATAATATGGAGTACAGGAGACTTTGTTCAAACTATTAGTGTTAGTCCGGCTACAACTATTACGTATACTGTGACTATTATTGATAATAAAGGTTGTCAAGGTTCTGATGACAAAGTTGTTACTGTAAATACAGTTAATATGACTCTTGCTTTAGATAAAGATACTATTTGTGAAAATGATTCTATTACTTTTATTGCTACTGGTGGTGGTACATATACTTGGGATTATGATGGAAATAGTTCTAATAATGATACATTGGTGGATTATCCTTTAGCTAATACTACTTATTATATTACTGTAGCTAATAATGGTTGTACAAAAGATACTTCTGTTGCTATTACTGTTAATCCTTTGCCTATTGCTAATGCCGGTATTGATAAAACTATATGCTATGGCAAGGCTGACACTATTTTTGCTACTCCTGCAGGATTAACTTATAACTGGAGTACTGGTGATGTGACTGATACTGTTTACATTGCTCCTCTTACTGATTCTTTATTTATACTTACAGTAACTAATGAATATAGTTGTACAGATATTGACTCTATATTTGTTACTGTTGACCCTGAAATAATTGCTGATGCAGGGCCAGATATTACTATTTGTAGAAATCAAACACAAATACTTACTGCAACAGGTGGAAATGCTTATTCTTGGAGTACTGCATCTGCTTTTGATACTACTATAGTTACTCCTGACTCTACTACAAAATATTACGTAACTGTTTATTCTGCTTTCGGTTGTACAAATATTGATAGCGTTACAGTTACAGTTAGCCAACTTCTTGCTAAACCTCTATTTACTGGTTTACAAGCTCAATACTGCCGAAATGATAAACCTGATACTTTAGTTTCTATAGTCTCTGGTGGTATTTATATTGGTAAAGGAATGATAGATTCTATTTATGTTCCTGAAATTGTTGGCATAGGTTTAGACACTGTTATTTATCAATACATTGACCCTTTAACTTCTTGCTTAAATGTGGATACTCAATACACACAAGTGTTAGATATCCCTGTGGTTAATGCTGGAGTAGATACTGTTGTTTGCTATGATACTTATTTAACATTAGAAGCTTCTTCTAATCCTTCTGGAGTTGATTATTTATGGAGTACAGGTGATGATACTATTTCTACATCATTCTTTGCTGATTCAACTAGATTATATATAGTTACAGCAACAGATACTATAACTGGTTGCTCTAATACAGATACTCTTCTTGTTATAGTTAACCCATTACCTCTTGCTGATGCAGGTCTTGATACTGCAATATGTATTGGCGACAGTATTATGCTTATTGCTACTGGTGGAGATACTTACTTATGGGAAACCGCTGAAGTAAATGACTCTATAATGATTAAGCCTATAATAACTACAACTTATAATGTTACAGTTACAAACTCTATTACTAGTTGTTCAAATATAGACTCTGTTGTTGTTACGGTTAATAACTTGCCTCTTGTTTCGGCAGGAACTGATACTGCTATATGTATTAATGATACTATACAACTTATTGCTACTGGAGCAATGACTTATACTTGGAATAATGACCCAACAATGGATGATACATTAAGTCAAACTCCTAATGTATTTCCTCTTGCCACTAATACATATATAGTTAAAGGTATAGATGTAAATAGTTGTATTAATTATGACACTGTTGTTGTTACTGTTAATCCATTACCTATAGCTGATGCAGGTGTTGACACAGCATTGTGTAAAGAAGACACTATAATGCTTAATGCTAATGTGGGAAATAAAGTAGCTTCTTATCTATACGCATGGAGTTCTGGCGACACAACTGATATAAGCTTTGTTAGCCCTCCCGTAACAACAGAATTTATTCTTACTGTTACCGATGCTATAACTGCATGTTCTAATTATGATTCTATTATCGTTTTTGTTGATACATTAAATCCTCAAATACTTGCTTCTAATGACACAATGTGTTTTGCTGATTCAATTATGCTTGTTGCTTCTGGAGGAACAAATTATTCTTGGTTCACTTTAGATGGTAGCGACTCTTTATTAGTTAATGGAAATAATAATGATACTATTACCATACAACCTAATGCAGATGCAACATATACTGTAGAAATGAAAAATGGTGCTTGTACAAAAGATACTTCTATATCAATTGTTGTTATTCCATTACCAATTGTTGATGCAGGTCCAGATTACACAATATGCTTCCGTGATACTATAACTCTTCATGGTAACGGTGGACCTTCTTATTTATGGAGCAATGGAGATATAACAGATTCTACTGTTGTATACCCTTTAACAAACACTACATATATATTAAAAGTAACTGATGGCTTTGGTTGTTCTGCTAATGATACAACTATAGTTTATGTTGACTCTCTTCTTTTGGCTTCTGCTGGGCGTGACGTTGTTATTTGTGAAAATGACACAACAATACTTACTGCTACTGGAGGAACTTCTTATTCTTGGAGCACAGGTTCTGTTACTGATACAATAAATGTATTCCCTAACAAAACTACTACTTATTATGTTACTGTAACTTCTGGAAACGGATGTTCTGGTACTGATTGGGTAAGAGTACTTGTTGACAGTATTCCTGATGTACAATTAAATGGATTAGATCCTCAATATTGTCAATATAGTCCAGATGATACTCTAATTGGTTTACCTATAGGTGGTACATTTTTTGGAAACGGTATGTTTGGTAGCATATTTATGCCTAACACATTAACTATTCCTCAACTAAATATTGATGATACTATTTCATATCAATATTTCCAACCATACACTGATAGTATGATACTATTTAGAGATGACTTTGGTGTTGACAGAGGTTGGACTGGTTATTACAAAGGCGGATGGGAAAGAGGTCCTGCAACAGCAAGTGTAGGTTGTGGAAATGGTACTGCTGGACATCAAGACCCTGCTACAGATGTTTCTCCTACAGCTGATAATTTCATTCTAGGTACTTATATAGGAGGTTGTTATGATAATAGCCTTGATAGTGCTTATTATATTACTTCTCCTTCTATAAACTGTTCTGGTATTGCTAATAATATTAGAGTAAGATTTGCTAGTTTCTCTGGCTGGGAAGGACGAAATAGAGACACTGTAAATGTAGATGTATATGATGGTTCTGCATGGGTTAATATATTTAAAAATAATAATAATGTTTACAATGAAACTGTTTGGACAAATATTGATTGGGACGTAAATGCTTATGCAGCTAATAATCCTAATTTTAAAGTCCGTTTCAGTATAGGACGTACTGACCCTGTTGCTTCTTATAAAGGTTGGAATATTGACGACTTTGAAGTTTATACCCTTGCAAACAATCTTTGCTCTAATATAGACACTCAATACACTGTTGTTTATAGCACTCCAAATGATTCTTTAAGTGATACTACTTTATGTTGTAATGATACTTTGGTTCTTGCTGCTAAGGGTGGAGATACTTACTTATGGGGAGATGGATCAACTAATGACACTCTTATTGTTAATCCTTTAGCTAATATTACATATTACTTAACGGTAACTAAAAATGGTTGCTCTAATGCTGATAGTATTGTTGTTACTGTTAATCCTTTACCTATAACTACTATTACAAACGATACTTTCATTTGCTACAACTCTTCTATAGCTCTTGTTGCTACTGGTGGAGTTTCTTATTTCTGGTTTGATAATGCAAGTACAAATGATACAAATATCGTTTCTCCAACAGATACCACTTTATATATAGTTGGTATAACTGGAGTTAATGGTTGTACAAAATATGATAGTGTAACTGTAAATGTTGCTCCTCTTCCTGTTATCGGAATTGGACCTATTGATACAATATGCTACGGTTATGACACTATGTTAGTTGCTGTTGGTGGTACAAATTATATATGGAATAATGGAGTTAATACAGATTTTAACTTGGTAAATATTATTTCAGATACGTTATTTATAGTTACTGTTACTGACACTAATGGTTGTGTAAACTCTGATTCTATAACATTCATTACAAAACCATTACCAATAGTTGATGCTGGTATAGATTTCTCTATATGTCGAGGTACCACAACTTCTCTTACTGCTAATCTTGGAAATATTGCTTACTCTTGGAGTCCTAATAATGGAACTCTAACAAGTCCAGATTCTATTACAACTTATGCGACTCCTCTTGATACTACTTTATATACAGTTGTAGTTACTAGTGCTAATGGTTGTACTGCTGTTGATACTATAATTGTTAATGTTGTTTGGCCTCCTGCTGATGCTGGATTAGATACTGCTCTTTGTATTGGAGATAGCATTAAGCTTATTGCTTCTGGTGGTATCCATTATGCTTGGTCTACTGGTTTTGTTAAAGATACTTTAACCTCATTATGGGTTAAACCTAATGTGGTTACTACATACTTTGTTACTGTTACTGATGTTGAAGGATGTTCTGCTTATGATAGCGTTATTGTTAATATACATCAATTACCAATAGTGGAATTAGGTGCAAATATTGATTTATGCTTTGGAGATAGTTTTACTCTTAAACCAAGTATCACAAGTGGCTCAACTCCTTCTAATTATACTTGGACAACGACAGAAATAACACCAACAATATTAGTCAATCCAACGGATACTACTAAGTATACTGTTACTATAACTGATAATTATGGTTGTAAAGGTAAAGACAGTTTAATGGTTAATGCTATACCTCAAATAATGGACACTCTTATTACTAGTGATACAACTATTTGCTTAGGTACAACAATGATTGTTAAAACTACTGGTGGATCTGGATTTGTATGGAGCACAACTCAATCATCACAAAATATATTAATAACCCCTGTTAGTGATACTATCCTATATGTTAGTGTTTACGATACTCATCTTTGTTATAGAATAGACAGTGTGAAGATAAAAGCTAACCCTCTTCCTATAGCAAATGCAGGTAATGACACAATTATATGCCCTAAAGATTCTGCAACTTTAATTGCGACAGGTGCTGCTACATATTCATGGAGCAATGGTGCTTCTACAGATGTAAACATTGTTAGTCCTGCTGTTAAAACTACATATGTTGTTACGGCTACTGATGCTAATGGGTGTACAGATGTTGATTCTGTTATAGTTGATTTACATCCTGCTGTAGTAGCTCTGGCTAACAGTTTCAAACCTGTAAGTCTTTGTTTCGGAGATAGTGCAACTCTTGTTGCTACAGGTGGAACTTCATATATTTGGAATACTGCTGAAGTAACAAACTCTATAATTGTAAAACCTCTTATTGATTCTACAAATAAATATACTGTGACAGTTACTGATGTTAATGGTTGTGTTGGAACAGATAGTGTTATGGTTTATGTTATTCCATTACCTATAGACTCAATTATTAATCTAGACACAGCTGTTTGTGCTAACCAAACAATTACTCTTAAAGCAAGTAAAGAAGCTACTATAGTTGGTTATTTATGGAGTGTAGGTAGTGCTGCACAAAATGTTGATGTTACTGTAGTTTCTGATACAACAGTATATTTGACAGTTTTTGATGGTAATGCTTGTTATCGTACAGATTCAATTAAGATTACTGTTAAAGCAAATCCAGTGGCTAATGCAGGTGCTGATATGACTGTATGTTATAATACTGACATAAGCCTATCCGCTAGTCCTCTTGCTGGTGTTCGTTATGTTTGGAACACAGGTTTTGTTAAAGATACATTACAATTATTATCTGTAACAGCTTTAGCAACTAATACTTATGTTGTTACTGTTACTAATGCTAGTGGTTGTACAGATTCAGATGATGCTGTAGTTACTGTAAATCCATTACCTATATTAAATGCAGGTAATGATATTACTATTTGCTTAGGTGAATATGCTACAATAAAATCATCAGGTGGTCCTGATTATTTATGGAGCAATGGTGCTACAACTAAAGAAATAACTGTAAATCCTAATGTTACAACAACTTACATTTTAACTGTAACTGATGCTAATGGTTGCTCTGATTCAGATATAGCTGTAGTTACTGTAAATCCATTACCTTTAGCTAATGCAGGAACAGATTTAACTATTTGTTATGATGATTCTGTTAAACTTCATGCTACTGGTGGTGTGACTTATCAATGGTTAAACATACAAGGGGTGTCAATATCAAATATTGATACGCCAATGGTTAAACCTGTTAGCACTTCTGCTTATGTTGTAACTGTATACGATGCTAATAATTGTTCTGCTGCTGACACTGTAATTGTTAATGTAAGACCTCAATGGTTTGTTAATGCTGGTGTTGATACTGCAATATGTTTTAAAGATTCTGTTGTATTAACTGCTACTGGTGGCGTTACTTATGTTTGGAACACAACAGAAAATACAGCTTCTATTAAAGTAGGTCCTGCTGTAAACACAATGTTTACGGTTACATCTACTGATGTAAATGGTTGCTTATCTACTGACGAAGTTCTTGTCCTTGTTAAATCTCTTCCTGTTGTAAATGCAGGACCTGACCAAACAATGATGATAGGACATTTTGTAAATATGGCTGCTACTGCTTCTAATGGAGCTAATGCTTTCAACTGGAACCCTGCTGCAGATTTAGATAACCCAAATATATTAAATCCTAAAGCAACGCCTAATGTAACTACTACTTATGCTTTAATTGCTACTGCTGTTAATGCTTGTACTAATGCAGACACTATGGTTGTTACTGTTGACCCAATGCCTATTATAAATGCAGGTAATGATACCGCTTTATGTTATGGTACTATTGCTCAAATTGCTGTTGCTGCTGCCCCTGGTTCTCTATATTTATGGAGCACAGGAGATACTACAGCTATTATTGATGTATTTGTTGAAGATACTATCCCTTACATTGTTACAGTTACTGATATTAATGGCTATGAAGTAGTTGATACTGTTATAGTAGCAGAAATACCATTGCCAGAACCTAAATTAGGTAATGATATATCTGTATGTATAGGAACTCAAGTTATCATAGCTGGTCAAGCTACAGGTACATATCTATGGAATAATACAACTACTAATGATACTATTATTAAAATAGTTGATGCAGATACATCATATAGCGTTACTGTTACTGATACTTATGGTTGTGTAGGAACTGATGATATTAATGTTTATGCATTACCTACTCCTATTGTTATGATATCTAATGATACTGCAATATGTATTGGAGATAAAGCTAATCTATTAGTATTTGGTGCAATGAGTTATAAATGGGCTCCATCAACTACTTTAAACAATGACACCGCATTTAATCCTATTGCAACTCCTATTAATACTACAAAATACTATGTTACTGCTAATGATGTAAATGGTTGTTCTACTATTGATAGCATTACTGTAACTGTTAATCCATTGCCAACTGTTGATGCTGGTTTAGATACTGCAATGTGTAAGGAAGATACTCTTATACTAAAAGCTATAACGCTTGACATCGTTGACTTTGCTTGGAGTTCTGGAGATTTATATGATACAAGTCGTGTTAGTCCTCCCGTTACTACTACTTATATTATTACTGTAATTGACAAAGTTACTGGTTGTAGTAATTTTGATGACGTGGTAGTATTTGTTGATACTGCTGATATAACAATAACTGCAAGTAATAACTCTGTATGTTTAGGAGATTCTACGGTATTAATTGCTAATGGAACAGGAATGTTTACTTGGTTTAATGGTTCTACAAATGATTCAATAGTTGTAAAACCAATTATTGATACTTACTATCATGTTTCTGTTACTAATGGAAAATGTTTAATTCCTGATTCTATACAAATTATAGTAAATCCTTTACCTGTTGCTGTTGATGCAGGTATTGACAAAACTATATGTCTTGGTCAAGTGGATACATTATTTGCTTTGGGTGCTAACACATATTTATGGAATACAAGTCCTGTAAGCACAGAAGATACATTGTTAACTTCTCCTGATGTTACCACTACTTATATTCTTACAGGTATTGATGGTAATAATTGTAAAAATTATGATACTGTGGTTGTAACTGTTGACCCTGTAATACATGCTTATGCTGGTGCTGATAAACTAATTTGTGCTGGTGATTCTGTTATTATTACTGCTACTGGTGGTGCCTCTTACGAATGGAATATCGGAGAATTTATGGATAACATTAAGGTTGCTCCAATTGTAAATACTGATTATTCTGTTACAGTAACATCTGCAAATGCTTGCACTGCTACAGATATTGTTACTGTTAAAGTAAAACAATTACCTATCGTAATGTTTAATGGTTTAGAAAATAAATATTGTATTAGTGATAACCAAGATACATTAATAACAAGTCCTATTGGCGGAAATTTCTATGGTATGGCTGTTATTAATAACAACTATGTGCCTCAACTTGCTAATATAGGTGTTAATGACACTGTTATTTATGAATATTTTGAAACATATACTGATACTCTTTCTGTATTCTCTGATAACTTCTCGTCTAATAAAGGTTGGACAGGATATGGAAGTGCTGCTAAATGGGAAAGAGCTCCTGCTAAAGCAAGTATTGGTTGTGGAGACGGCGCTTTTGAAGCTCAAGACCCTGCAGGAGACGTTTCTGCAAACGCTGATAACTATATCTTAGGAAATAATATTGGTGGTTGTTATGATAATGATATTATAGGAATAAATTATATTACTTCTCCTGATTTAAATTGCTCTGGATTATCTAATGTATTTGTTAAATTCTATAGGAACATAGGATGGCAAGGAAGAGTACACGATACTCTAAATCTTGAAGTTTATGATGGTGCTAAATGGGTGGTTATTGATACTAACTCTAATGCTAACTATAACGATTTAGATTGGATATTAAAGAAATATGATGTTAGTGCTTATGCTAATAATAATCCTCAGTTTAAAGTAAGATTTGGTCTTGGTGGTACTGATAAAAACAGAAACTATAAAGGTTGGAATATTGATGACTTTGAAGTTTATGCTTTAGCAAACGCGGCTTGTTCTTCTTCTGATACTAATATTACTATTGTTAATGCTCTTCCTGTTGTTACTGTTAGCAATGACACTAATATATGTGTTACTGATTCATTATTACTTACTGCTACAGGCGGACATGAATACACATGGTCTAATGGTGTTGATACTTCTGCATTTTATGCTCAACCAATAGTTGATACTAAATACTTCATTACTGTTACTGATACATTAACTGGGTGCTCTAATATGGACTCTGTAGATGTTATGATAAATGGTATGACAGCATTTAATACTATCAATGATACATCAATATGCTTTGGTGATAGCATGTATTTAGTTGCTCCTGCTGGTGCATTATCTTACTCTTGGAGTAATGGAACAACTATAGATTCAATATTAATAGCTCCAACAACTGATACAATATTCATTGTTACTGTACATGATGCTGGTGTTTGTAAAAATATTGACACTATACATGTTACTGTAAATCCACTACCTATTTCTACTGTTAGCAATGATACTACCGTTTGCGAAAATGATATTATCAAACTTAAAGCTACTGGTGGTGTTGATTATTTCTGGAGTAATGGAGATTCTGGAGATGAAGCTGATGTGTTTATCTTTGCTTCTACAGATGTTACTGTTACTGTTACTAATGCGTTTGGTTGTGATGTTACTAAAACAATTCATGTTACTGCAAACCCATTACCAGTTATTACTGTTAGTAATGATACTGCAATTTGTGCAAGTGACTCTGCTTCTCTAAGTGTTAATGGAGCAAATACTTATACTTGGGATAATGGAATGATAGGAGCAAATATTAAAGTTAAACCTTTAGTAAATACAACTTATATAGTTACTGCTTATAATGCTACAGGTTGTTCTGTTACAGAAGATATTGCTGTATTTATTAATCCATTACCAATAGTTACTACAACAAAAGACACTGCTCTTTGTTATGGAAATACTATTCAAATAGGAGCATCTGGGGCTACTTCATATTTATGGAGTACTACAGATATTACAGATACTGTTAATGTTATGATTCTTACAGATACTCTATTTGTTGTTACTGCTACTGATATAAACAATTGTAAGAATACAGATACTGTATTTGTTAAAGTAAATCCTCTTCCTGTTGCTTTTGCTGGTATTGATACAGCTATATGCAAAGAGGACACTATTGTTCTTATTGCTACTGGTGGTGATATATACTTATGGAGCAATGGAGATATGATTGATTCTTCTAAAGTATCTCCTAATGCTACAACTACATTTGTAGTTACTGTTACAAATGGATCGACTGGATGCTCTGAAACGGATGATGTAATTGTAACTGTATTTGACTTAACTAATACATTAACTGCTGATAAATTTTCTATCTGTGTAGGTGATTCTGTAATAGTTTCTGCTGCAGGAAATGGTTCTTATCTATGGTCTAATGGTTCTATAAATGATACTATAATAGTGAAGCCTACTATTGATACATATTATACTGTTACAGCAAATAATGGAAAATGTACAATTGTTGACTCAATATTAATTACTGTAAATAATTTACCGCCTGCTTATGCTGGTGGCAATAAAACAATATGTTATGGTAACAATGATACTTTAGTTGCTTTTGGCGGAATCTCTTACTTGTGGAGCACTGGTGCCACTGCTGATACTATTATTGTTGCTCCTCTAAATGACACAATATTCATTGTGACTGCCACTGGACCTACTGGTTGCTCTTATTCTGATACTGCTCACATTAAAGTTGACCCTGCTATTATTGCTAATGCTGGTTTAGATATAACTATTTGTGATAAACAAACAGCTGTATTAACTGCTACAGGTGGAGTATCATATTTGTGGAGTTCTGGTGCTACTACTGATACTAGTCAAGTTAATCCTAATGCTGATGCAACATATACTGTTACTGTATTCTCCGTCGTTGGTTGTTCTGCTACTGACGATGTAAATGTTGCAGTAAATGCTCTCCCTGTTGTTTCTTTTAGTGGATTAAATGTTGGTTACTGCTTTAATGACGCAAATCAATCATTAACAGGAAACCCTCTTGGTGGAACATATTCTGGAAACGGAATAAACATTGATGTATTTGAGCCTGCTAATGCTGGTGTTGGAAAACATAAAATTGTTTACACTTACGTTGACCCATTAACGCTTTGCTCTAATGCAGATACTCAAATTGTTGAAGTATTTGGATTACCAATAGCTAATGCTGGAGTTGATACTGTAGTTTGTCTTGGAAATAGTACTACTCTTACAGCTACAGGTGGAGTAACTTATTCTTGGTTCATTGATGCAGACAATAATCAATCTAAAACTGTTGCTCCTATTAATTCTACTACTTATACTGTTAGTGTTGAGGATGCAAATGGTTGCGGAAATACTGATGAAGTGGTTGTATTTGTAAACCCATTACCTATTGCTAATGCGGGTGCAGATGCTTTTGTATGTCCAGAAACTACATCTAAGGTTACTTTAACCGCTACAGGAGGTCAAACATATACTTGGAGCACTGCTGAATACACGCAATCAATACTTGTTGACCAAAATACATCTGTCGTTTATATAGTTACTGTAACAGATATGAATGGTTGCTCTGCTTCTGATGATGTTACTATGATGGTTTATGCTAAACCTCAGATTAAGGCTATTGAAGATACTGCAATATGTAATGGAGATACTTTGTTATCTGTTTTAACTATATATGATAATTCTTATAAATACAAATGGTCACCTGCTTTAACAATTAGCAATGACACTATAGTTAATCCTAAATTCTATCCACAAATAAATACAACATATACTGTATCTATTACTGACTTAAATGGTTGCACTAACGTAGACACATTTGCTGTTAATGTTAATCCTCTTCCTATTGTTAATGCTGGATTTGACAGAACTATTTGTTACAATGATTCTACTTTAATTCAAGTGCTTGGTGCAGACTCATTATATTTATGGAGTACTGCTTATGGATTGACTGATTCGACTAAGAGTGTTGTGTATGCTAAACCTACTGATACTGTTCAATATGTAATTACAGGTATCAACAAAACAGGTTGTATGGCTTATGATACAATTAATGTAACAGTCAAACCTCTACCGTCATTTGATATAGGAAATGATACTACTGTTTGTTATGATTCGCCTTTAGCTTTCGTTGCTACTGATGGTGATTCTTATTTATGGAATACAGCAAGTACTAATGACACATTATTTGTTAATCCTCTTGAAAATAGTACTTATAAAGTTACTGCTACTCTTAATGGTTGTACTAATGTAGATAGTGTTGTTGTTAATATTAATAAAACAATTGCTAATGCAGGTGCAGACCAAACAATTTGTGATGGAGGAATTGCTAAGTTGTCAGCTACTGGTGGACAAGATTACTTGTGGTCATCAGGTGATAATACTGATACTTCATGGGTATCGCCTTTAGGAACTAGCGATTTCTATGTAACTGTTACAGATACAATAACTACTTGTTCTTCTATTGATACTGTAAAAGTAGTTGTTAATCCTCTGCCTATTGCTAATGCAGGTGTAGATATTTCTATATGCGATGGAAAACCAGCTACTTTAACTGCTACAGGTGGCGTATCTTATTCTTGGACTACAGGAGAAACAACAAAATCTATTATAGTTAATCCTGTTATAGACTTTGTATACACAGTAACTGCTACGGATGCTAATGGTTGCTCTAATACAGATGATGTTATAGTGTTTGTTAACTCATTGCCAATAGCAGACGCTGGTTTGGATGTTACAATTTGTGCAGGTGATGTCACTCCTTTAACGGTTAATGGTCTTGCTACATCTTACATTTGGTATCCTTCTTATGCTCTGGATGCTACAAATACTCAAACAGTAAATGCAAGTCCATCAGTCACTACTAACTATTATGTTACTATTAGTAATGCTAATGGTTGCACTGCTACAGATGAAGTGAAAGTATCGGTTAATAAATTGCCAATTGTTGATGCTGGTGCTAACAAAAATATATGCTTTGGTGATTCTATAAAGATGAATGCTAAAGGTGCATTCCATTATATGTGGACTCCTGCAACTGGAGATCTTGCTAAAGATACTATTGCTAATCCATATTTGAATCCAATAGTTACTACTAAATATTATGTTGCATTTACAGATACTAATGGTTGTAAAAATATAGATAGCGTTACTGTTAAAGTAAATTCTTTACCTGTTGTTACAACTTCTGGAAATGCTACAATTTGTTATAATAGCAGTACAAATATTTCTGCTAATGGTGGAGTATTCTACTCTTGGGCTCCTTCAACAGGGCTTGATAAAAACTATTTAGCTAATCCAATTGCAAAACCTTTAGTGGATACTAAGTATGATGTTACGGTTACTGATATTAATGGTTGTAAAAACTTTGATAATCTTACTGTTACTGTAAATCCTTTACCTATTATTGATGCAGGTGCTGATGTTACTATTAGCTATGGAGAAACTACTGCTCTTTCTGTTACTGATAATGGCAATGTAGCTACATATTTATGGAATACATCAGAAGTAACTCCTTCCATTAATGCAAATCCTGGTGTTACTACTACATACTACATTACTGTTACTGATAACAACATGTGCGTATCAACGGATATGGTAGTTGTAAATGTTGCTCAAACAAATATTGTTGCATCTGCTACTAACACTTGCGCTGGTGATTCTATTACTCTTACCGCTTCTACAATTGGAGATAGTTATGCTTGGACTAATACTATAGAAACAACTAAACAAGTGAAAGTCGCTCCAATGGTTAATACTACTTATTCTGTAACGGTTATATCTGGAGCAAATACTGCTACTAACGAAATTGCAATAACTGTATTACCTAGACCAATAACTAATGTTAGACCTGATACTACTATTTGTAGAGATGTGGATTTAGTATTACAAGCTTTTGATGGTATTGCTTACAAGTGGTCAACTAATGAAGTTAATGATGCAATATTAATTACTCCAGACTCAACTAAATCTTATACTGTTACAGTTTTCGGTGCTAATGGTTGTAATAATATAGATACTGTTAATGTTTCGGTTGTTCAATTACCTATTGTTTCTTTAACTAATAAAGTTGTGATTTGTATGGGTGACACTGCTGTAATGGATGTAATTGGTGGAAATGATTATAATTGGATGCCTTCGGCTGACATAGATGATCCTTTTATTAGCAATCCTAAAGTATTCCCTACAGATAATGTTAAGTATACTGTAATCGTTACTGATACTAACACTAAATGCTCATTTATTGATACAGTTTATGTTACTGTAAATCCTCTACCTTATGCTGATGCTGGAAAAGATACAGTTATATGTAAAAATTCATTAATATTATTAACTGCTAACGGTGGTGTTTCTTATTCTTGGTCTAATGCTTCTACATTGGATGATAATACTAAGCAAAACCCATTTGCAGAACCAACTGCTTCAACTAATTATATCGTTACTGTAACAGATATAAATGCTTGTTCTTCTACTGATGATGTATTTATTGCTATTTCGCCAATTAAAGGCTATGCTGGCATTGATGTTAATATTTGTAGTGGAGATTCTATTGCTCTTGTTGCTAACGGTGGCGTTGCTTATTTGTGGGATAATTTAGAAGCAAAAGATTCTAATATTGTTAAACCAATAGATACCACTCAGTATATTGTTACTGTAACAGATGTTTATGGTTGTACAAGTATTGATTCTGTAATTGTTAATGTTAATCCTTTACCTGTAATTAATTTTGAACTTGACACAATGATTTGTGCTGGGGACTCTGTTACTATAAATGTTCAAAATGGAGACATATATCAATGGAGTACCACAGAAACATCTTCTTATATTAAAGTTGGTCCTACATCGGATAATCAATATATTTTAACAATGACTGATTCTTATAATTGTTCTAATATGGATAGCGTAGTTGTTTATGTGAAACCTACACCAAATGCAAATGTTGCTTCAAATATTAATGCTTGTAATGGTGATAAAATTACTCTTACTGCTGACAATGGAGATGCTTACTTATGGAGTACAGGTGATAAAACTGATACAGTTATAGTTTATCCTCAAACAACAACTATATACTATGTTACTGTCTCATTAAATGGTTGTACAGAAGAGCATGCTATCAATGTTGATATTAATGTGTTTAACCCTCTTGTTGTAAAACCTACAGGAAATACTCATTACTGTGATTCATCTAATGTAAATGTTGTCCTTTCTGCTGGTGCTGGTTATGATTCCTATCTATGGAATACAGCTGCAACAACTCCTCAAATAAATGTAACAACTGCAGGAAAATATTTCGTTACTGTTTCATTTAATGCTTGCGTGAGAACAGATTCTCTTGAAATTGGAGTGTCAGAAATAAAATCTCCTGAGATTATAGCTTCTGATGACACTAAATTCTGTTTAGGTGACTCTGTTGATTTATTTGTACTTGATGAATATTATACTTACTTATGGTCAAGTGGATCTACTACACCAAGAATACGAGTTAATCAATCTGGAGATTACTCTGTAACTGTTACTGACGAATATGGTTGCACTGCATCATCTGACACTGTTAGTGTATTTGTTGTGCCAAACCCTATTGCTCAAATGACATACATTGATTCTGGATTGACAATTCATTACATGAATCTTTCTAGCTTTACTGATAGTTTATCTTGGGATTTTGGCGATGCCAATACTTCTTCATTGTTTAATGTTTCTAATACTTACGCTTTTGATGGTGTGTACACAGTGACATTAAGCGTTTATAATCAATGTGGAAATGATCAGATTTCTTATGATGTAACAGTTGCTAAACCTAATAATATATTAACAGATTCTCTATTAATTACAGAGCTTTTAATATACCCAGTACCTTCTAATGACAAACTTACTATGTCATTTACTGCTCCTTCAGTTAACGAACTTTCAGTTGATGTCCTTGATATGCTTGGTCAAAACCTTTCTACAAGCAAAGTAGAAAAGATTAATGGAACATTCACAAAGGTATTCAATGTTGCTAGCTATGCTAAAGGAATATACTTCTTAAATCTTAATACTGACAAAGGAACTATTATTCGTAAATTCGTTGTCGAATAAAGAAGATTAATAAAAATATTCTAGGTATTTTATTATAGGAGTGGGTTATATAACCCACTCCTATTTTTTTAATAAAAAACATGTGATAATAAAAAATACTTATATTTGTAACTTGATAATTTAAGATAAATAAATTTAAACTATAAGTAACAATAACATTATGAAGAATATAAAAAAGTTAGGGGTGTTAATAACCTTAATCTGTTCATTAATTTTTTCTAATTCTACTTTCGCTCAAACATGTGATTGGGCAACTAATTTTAGCACAAAAGATTCTGTTGTTGCATATGGCATAACTACAGATGCAGATGGGTATATTTATGTTACAGGACGATTTGATGATACATTAACAATAGGTGAACAAGTTTTAATAAGTCAAGGTAAAAAAGATATTTTTGTTGCAATATTTCGTCCTAATGGCTCTGTATTTAACGCTTTTAGCTTAGGAGGAACTGAAGATGATATCGCTTATTCTATATTAGTAGATAATTTATATTATATCTATATTACAGGTATTACTTATAGCGATTATTATTCAAGTGAAGGAGGAGGATCTGCTTTTATCGCAAAATATGATTTAAATGGACTTTTAGAAAATTTTATACCTATAGAAAATAAAGATATGTCAATGCAAGGAAGGTCTATAACATTAGATAGTGAAAATAATATTTATGTTGCAGGTATTATTTATCAAGGAAATTATGGTTCTGGATTTGTTATGAAATTTAACTCGGAATTTCAAAAAGTATGGGAAGATTTATACCCTAATAAATTTGTATTAGGCATAACTACAGATGTTGAAGATAATGTATATGCAACGGGTTGTTTATGGGGAGAAACAGCATTTAGTAATGATAATGTAAATGGTTTTGAGCTTATTAACGAAGGTTCATATGATATTTTTGTTGTTAGATATGGAAATATGGGAAAGACTGTTGATTGGGCTTATAATTATGGGGCAAGTGGATATCTTTTTGTTGCTCAGGATATAGCAACAGATACGTATGGAAATATTCATGTATCAGGACAGGTGGGAGCATATGGAGAAACGCTTAACGCTTTAACCCTCAAAATAGATAATGAAGGAAATGCATTATCAGCAAGTAAGGTAAATGGTAATAAAAATAGCATTGGATATGGAATTTCATTAGATAAAGAAGATAATGTTTATGTTACTGGGATTTTTCAAGATTCTATAAGTTTTGGTAATTTTAATATTTTTAGTGAAGGAATGCAAGATGTGTTTGTTGCAAAATTTGATAACAATGATAACTTTTTGTGGGCATTTAATTCAGGAGGAGATAAAAATGATTTAGGTTCAAATATTAGCGTAGATATGAATGGAAATATTTATTCTATAGGAGGATTCAGTAGTACTGCTATTTTTGGAGATAAGGTTATTAAGAGTAATGGTAATCAAGATATGTTTATAGCTAAATATTTAAATGATGATTGTTTTGTTAAAGTTTTAGTATCTGGTAATCATGGTATTTGCAAGGGAGAATCACTTGTTTTAAAAGCAAAAGGGGCTGATGCTTATGAATGGTCTAATGGGGAAGTGTCTGATTCAATTATTGTGTCACCAACAATGGTAACAACTTATTTTGTTACAGGAGAAGTAAATAATTGTAAATCTGTTGATATGGCTATTGTTAATGTTGATGAACCTATTTTTGTTAACGCTGGAATTGATAAAACAATATGCAAAGGTGCTACAATTAAATTAGTTCCAGTAGGTGCTAATACATACATTTGGAACAATGGTTCTACTTCTTCATATATAATGGATACTCCAACTTCTTCAACCAGTTATTCTGTTACAGGAATATCTGGGGCATGTAAATCTAATGATGATGTTAAAGTTTTTGTTAATGATGATAACTTAATGTATTATTTTGCAACAGTAAATAAACTGTACACTAATGATTCGACTCTAACATTGGCAGCTTATCCAGATTCCGATGCTACTTATTTATGGAGTACAGGTGCTACAAGTCAGCAAATAATAATAAATCCCAAAGATACTAGTATTAAATATTACACTGTTTCTGTAACAATGAAATCTACAAATTGCACTTCTGTTTATTATTTAAATATGACAGGGATAAACAAATCGGATTTTTCAGAAACACACCTTTCAATATATCCTAATCCTATAAATGATCAATTAAATATTGCTTTTGATCTATTTAATTCTGAAAATATTAATATCAGTATTGTAGATATGATTGGCAAAACTGTTTATGAAGAAAACACAAACACTAATGGGGGAGTTTTCTATAAAAAACTTAATACCGAAAATATACCTAAGGGAGTCTATTTTATAAAGATAGAAACTAAAAATGAGCATATAGTTCGAAAGATAATAAAGAATTAAATGCAATATTATTTTAAATACATTTAAAAAAAAATCTATAATTGTATTTGAAAAATACAACTGCATCTTTGTGTAAACTTTTATTTTTAATGAAAATAGCAATAACAGGACCTGAGTCAACCGGAAAAACAAATCTTGCAGAGACGTTAACTAAGCATTATAATTCAGTGTATATCCCAGAATACGCAAGGGAATATTTGGTTGAAGTTGCAAATAAATATAGTTATGATGATGTCTCTATAATTGGGAAGCGTCAACTGGAAATGGAGAAAGAAGCAGAAAATGGAGATACTAAGTTAATAATTTGTGATACAGACTTACTGGTGATTAAAGTATGGATGTTATATGTGTTTGGTAAAAATGAAACATGGATTGATGATTACTTAATGACAAAACCATATAAATTACACCTATTATGTTCCCCAGATATACCATGGGAATATGACCCATTACGTGAAAACCCAGAATCAAGAGAGATATTATTTAAAATATATCTTTCCGTATTGAATGATTATCAATTGCCATATAGGATAATTACAGGCGATGGCATTGCAAGAATAAATAATGCAATAGATATTATTGACGAGATTATTAAATAACAGCTTGACTTCCTTTTCTAAAATTATTGATTTTTTTACTTATTTGTTCTATTCTTAAAAAAAATTCTACCTTTGCAGTTAGAAAGTTCTTAAATATGCTTAACAGAAGATTACAACGAATAAAAGTATTCAAAGCTTTATACTCTTATATTCAATCAGAAAATGAGAATTACATTAATGCCGAAAAGGAATTATTTTATAGTATAGAAAAATTATACGATTTATATATCCATTTTCTTGAATTATTAATTCAAATACACCACCAAGCAAAACTAATTATAGAAGAAAAGCGAAACAAAAAGCTTCCTAGTTTTGGGGATATGAATCCTAATTTTAATTTTGTAAATAATATTATTTTAGAGAAACTATCAAACTCTAAAACTTTAGATAGTATTGTTACAAGACGAAAAGTTTCATGGAGTAATGAACATGAATATATACGGAATATATTTATTGAATTTACAAAAACGGAGCAATATCTGCTATATATTGAAATTAATAACCCTTCGGTTATTGAGCAATATAAAATAATTAAAGAATTAATTTTCTTTATTTCTAAATCAGAAAGCTTATTATCTACACTTGAAGAAAAAAGTATTTATTGGATTGATGACATTGATGTGGTAAAAGCAATGAGTGTTAAAACAATTAAGCAAATAAATAAAGAAGATGACGAGTTGGTTTTAATTGAGTTATACAAAGACGATAATGATGATAGAAAGTTTATTGCTAATTTATTTAGAAGAGTATTAGATAATTATACTGATTATAATAAATATATTAATGATAAATTGAAAAATTGGGATATAGATAGAGTCGCAATTATTGATTTATTACTAATGAAAATGGCTATTTGTGAATTTTTAGAATTCCCTATAATCCCTACAACTGTAACTATGAATGAATATATTGAATTATCTAAAATTTATAGCACTCCTAAAAGCAATATTTTTATTAATGGAATACTTGATAAAATAATTAAAGAATTAACAAAAGAAAATAAAATTAATAAATTTGTGAACTGAAAAATATTTTGATGATGTTTAACTTATTGAAAAAAATCAAATTAGTAGTATTTTTAAGTCTATTGTTAACAGTTGCTTGTAATAATAATAATAAAGAAACCGACATCACATTTGATGAAATTAATAATCCTGCAACAGCTGAGGATAATTCTGGTGAAGAATTATTAGGTATGCCTAAAATCCAATTTGAAGAAACGGATTATAATTTTGGTGAAATTATTGAAGGTGAAATTGTAAGTCATACTTTTAAGTTTAAGAATACAGGACAATCAAATTTAATAATATATAATGCTGAGGCTTCTTGTGGGTGTACTGTTCCTTCATATTCAGATAAGCCAATAAAGCCAAATCATTTTGGCGAAATTTCTATTGCTTTTGACAGTAAGGGGCGCGATGGTTTTCAAGAAAAACATGTAACATTGCTAACCAATACTAATCCCAATAAAAAAATATTAAAAATTAAGTGCATAGTTGTTATGCCTGAAAATAAACATTAATTAACTTTTAAACTTTCATGTTATGATTAATAGTATTTTATTCGTAATCTTAATGGCTCCTGCAAGTGGCGCAGAGCAAAACCCAATTGCCCAGTTTTTACCTATAGTTCTTATTATTTTTGTGTTTTATTTCTTTATGATTAGACCACAAATAAAGAAAAATAAAGACCAAAAAAAGTATATGGCATCTATAAAAGTTGGTGATAAAGTTATTACAATCGGAGGGATGCATGGCAAAATTACAGATATTGATGAGCAAACATTCACTATAGAAATATCTCCTAATGTTAGAGTTAAAGTTGAAAAGAATGCTATAACAATGGACCCTTCTACACTTAGTGAGCAAAAGAAATAAAATAAACAATAATTAGTAGAGATATTCAAAAATAGATAGTCTCTACTAGTTATTTATTAAGTTTTCTGTTTCTTCTTTTTTGCTGCTGGAAATAAGATATTGTTTAATATCAAACGATAGCCAGCAGAGTTTGGGTGAAGATTTAAATCAGTGGGTGGATCCCCAACATAATGCTGATAATCTTCAGGATCATGTCCTCCATAAAAAGTCCAAGTTCCTTTTCCAAAGGTCCCGTGAATGTAGCGTGCTTCATTTTGAGATTTATTTTCGCCCATAACAAGAACATCAGGTTTTACACATTTTTTATTAAATGCGGTTGTTTGTCCCATAAAACCTTTGATTATTTTTGTATGATTTTGACATAGCATCGTTGGTATAGGGTCCCATTTAGCTGAATAATCAAACAAAGTAAAGAAGTCCGAAGATTCCGAACGGCCACTTCCTGCTGCATACATTCTGTGTTTGGTTACATCAATGTCTGATTTTGCATATTCGTAAGGACTAGTTATTACTTTGAAATTTGTAAATGCAAATGTCTTAGAAAAATCTAATTTTGATTGAGCATTTGGATCTACTGGGTCTCCATCAAATACATAATCACAAATATCAACACCCTCAGATGCTAATGCAATATCATAGCTATCAGGTGCAGAACACATAGCAAAAAGAAAGCCTCCTCCTGCAACGTATTCCTTTATATTTTTTGTAACAGCAAGTTTTAATTGTGAAACTTTTGAAAACCCTAAGCGATTTGCGGTAGCTTCTGTTAATCTAACGTCTTCTTTATACCATGTCGTATTCTTATACCCAAACCAAAATTTCCCATATTGTCCAGTAAAGTCTTCATGATGTAAATGGAGCCAGTCATATTTTATTAAATCCCCGTTAATAACTTCTTCGTCATAAATAATATCATATGGAACTTCTGAATAAGTTAAAACTAAAGTAACCGCATCATCCCATGGTAACTTATTCTTAGGAGAATAAACCGCAATCTTTGGAGCCTTGTGTAATTTTATTTCATCCATGTTTACATCTGGTTCGGATATTTCAGAAAGAATTGCATTTGCCTGTCCATCTGTAATTAATTGATAACTAACATTTCTAATCGCACATTCATTCTCAAAATCTTTGGAAAATGTAAACATAAAACTACCACCTCTGTAATTTAATAACCAACTAACTTCTATATCCTTTGTTAAAATCCAATAAGCTATACCATAAGCTTTAATATGATTGCTTTGAGAATCATCCATAGGAATTAGAATATACGTTCCTTTTGAAATAATTGTTGTTAAACTTAGTAGTAAAATTAATAGAAATTTCATTATTTATCTTTTTTAAAAAGGTGCAGAGTCGTCGTTATTTATTTTTGATGGAAAAGTTTGAGCTTTTGGTTGATCAAATTGTGATGAACCTGAAAAATCATTTGTAGAGTCGGGAAGAGAATAATTGTCAAACCCATCATAATCGGTAAACTTAGTTAAATGGTCAATAAATCGTAATTTGATATCACATTGCTTTCCATTTCTGTATTTAGCTATGATTAATTCTGCAAGTCCCTTTGTTGATGCTCCTTCATGGTCTTCCTCTATTCCATAATATTCGGGTCTGTTTATAAATAGAACCATATCTGCATCTTGTTCAATAGAACCAGATTCTCTTAAGTCAGATAATACTGGACGACGAGATTTGTCAGATCTTGTTTCTACAGCTCTACTTAATTGCGCTAAAGCAATGACTGGAACGTTTAATTCTTTAGCCAAACCTTTTAGTGCTCTTGAAATACTTGCTATTTCTTGCTCTCTATTTCCTCTTGAATTTTCATTGCCCGACATAAGTTGCAAGTAGTCTATTATTATTATTTGTATATCTTTTTGTGATTTCAACCTTCTGCATTTTGCTCTTATGTCAAATATTGATTGAGCTGGAGTGTCGTCAATATAAATAGGGGCATTACCTAATGAGCTAACTTTATTGGTTATGTGTTGCCATTCAGCTTGAGTTAGATTGCCTTTTTGTAAATTTGATACAGATATTTCTGATTCTATGGCAATTAAACGCATAACTAATTGTATTGATGCCATTTCAAGCGAAAATATAGCTAAAGGCCTATTATGCTCAATTGCAATATTTCGTACCATAGATAAAACAAAAGCAGTTTTTCCCATACCTGGTCTTGCTGCTATAATTATAAAGTCAGAATTTCTCCAACCTGATGTCGCTCTGTCAACTTCTGTAAATCCCGAAGGAACACCCACGCATGTTTCTTCTGAATTAGCCGCTTTGGTAATTTGCTCTAAAGCGTCTTTAATTAAATCTGACATGCTATCATTAGTTTTGTGAAGATTACTTTCACTAACCTCAAATAATTCGGATTCGGCCCTATCTAGTAGTTCAAAAACATCAGTAGAATCTTCATAAGATTCTTTAATTATCATAGAAGAAATGCGTATAAGCTCACGCTGTATGTATTTCTCCATAATAATTCTTGAGTGAAATTCTATATTTGCAGCTGATGCAACCCGATTAGTAAGGGTTGTTATATAATAAGCTCCGCCAACTTTTTCAAGCAATCCTTTTGTTTTTAAACTTTGAGTGACAGTAAGAATATCTATAGGTTCGTTATTCGCAAATAATTCTCTAATAACTCCGTATATATCGCTGTTAGCTTCTTTATAAAAACATTCCGCTTTAAGAAATTCTATAACACTTATTATTGCTTCTTTCTCTAGCATTAAAGCTCCTAATACTGCTTCTTCCAAATCAATTGCTTGAGGTGGCAATTTCCCCATTCCTGATAATAGTTCTAAATTATTTTGCTTTTTTGTTTGTGCTTTCACTTTTGCGTAAGTATCTGCCATTTTTCATTCTCTTTTTTATTTATGCAAATATAGTAAATCAGAAATAAAATTTTGATTAATTTTAAAATAAAATTTATTTAGCACTGGGATTCTTTTTTTATAAAATTTTGTAACTTTGCACAGCAAATTAATAATTGCCCAGGTGGTGAAACTGGTAGACACGCTACTTTGAGGTGGTAGTGACTGAAAGGTTATGCAAGTTCGAGTCTTGTCCTGGGCACTTTTCTTAAATCGGATATATAAATAAGTTAAATAGAGTAGGGTCTAGGGATATTATTTGCTAATACAAATAACTTCTAATACCTAAATTGAAGTACAACTTATCTCTTATTTTATCTTCTCCTGTTTTATAGAGATAGTTTGTAAGTCCAAGTTCAACCAAATAGTTTTTATGAAATAGATAATATCCAAATGTTATGGAATTTTGTAGCATCGTTGTTTTAACTCCTTGACCAACATAATTGTCAAACTCTTTGTTTCTACTCGTGTATGGCAAAAACATATTGCTCCCTTCATTTGTTTCTAGAATATTACCCGTAGGGGTGACTATAATAGGATTTTCTCCTTTTATAAGAAATATATTTTTATTATTTATTCTGAATTTCTTATTATTAAAATCAACAATAAATAATCCTTCGGCAAAGTTTGATTGGTATGGGTGAGCTAGGGATTGGTTGAAATGTCCGTAACTTTGCACTGGATCTAAATGGGAAAATGTATATGGCCTAACGAAGTCTATTTCAGCAAGCATCATAAGGTATTTCACACCCATAACATTATATATTTTTATCCCTGCTTGCAAAGCTTGTTTGTTTGCCCACCATCCATCTCTGGCCTTTACATGAGGTAACGCAAACTCGTCAAGCATTAGTTGCGAATAAAGTTTAACGTTTTTTCCAAGAAGCAGATTGCAACTTAATCCTAATAGTATATTATCAGGACTACCAATAGAATATTCAACAGGTCTAATAAACATTAATGGATTGATATATCGATACTCAATTCCTCTTTGTCTTAATGAGTCTTTATCTTTCCATATAACTGCTTCAAAAATACCTATGTTAAACCTTTTGAAAACATCTATACTAAAGAAGTGAAACACACCATACTTTTGATACTCATTATAGTTAATGATATTATTTGTTATAGTATTTTCTGTGTGTACAAGCTTAGAAAGAATAAACTGATACTTAATCCTTCTAAAATTAGTATTTATTTTAAAATAAGGATATGCAGGGGCATTATCAGAAAGAAACATAGAATAATATCCTTCCCCGATAAAATTGTTTGCATTGCCTATTTCTAGGTCTAACGATTTATAAACATTCCAATTTAAGCGAAAATTAAAGTTAAAAGCCGAGTAATTATTTAAGCTATTTATTTTTCTATAATGAGGCAACGTGTAATTTTCGCTAACAAAAGATTTTGTTATAGAATCTGGCTGATTAAATGTGTAATCTAATTTGCATGCAAAAGATAGTTTTTTATAACGAGCTCCAAATAATCCTCCTACATTGTTGTAAGAATAATATTTATTATCGGATGTTTCTTTTCTTAATTGGAAATTAATTAACGGTTCTGCTTCAAAGTAAAGCTTATCAATTGTTTTGTTATAAAAAGCATTTTCTTTATTTATAACACCAGGTAAACTTGTGTCTTGACTGAAAAAAGGCTTAATCTGATTGTCGTAATTTTTATTAAGAATAACTTGATCTGCCTCATACCTGAAATAATTCTCTCTGTTTAACAATAAATGATTAATCTGGGCTTGTGTGAAGCCACTTAGAGTGCTAAAGCAAATAAAAAATATTATATGTAATTTATTTCTACTCATTTTTAATAATTTGCTAAATTATAAAAATATTATGATTCCTTGTTTAAATATTTTCAAACGATAAAGTCATAAATAAGTTTACAATAATGTTGTCGCTATTTCTTTTGCAATAGTAATTTGAGCAGATGTCTTTATTTATTATAAATTATTCCAAATTTACTAAAATCATCCTTCTCTATTACTTCTATAGATTTCAAAAACTCATCTTGAAATTCATTTGATATTTTATAATAAGCTACTGTTCCAAATAGATTCTTTAAAATAACAGATTTCAAATCCCTATAAATATACTTCTCTGCTGTGTCCCATAGATTATTGTCTATTTCAATATTCTCTTTTATGGCATAATCTTTAAATTCTTGAAGTATAGTGTTTTTATCAAGCAAAGAATCCATTTCATTATAAGAATAAGTGTAATACACATCTTTGCCGTCAACCATATAAATGTAGTATTTGTTAAACAGATTGTTCGACCATAACTTTTTATATAATTGATTATTTTGATTTGTATCATAAGGGATAAATATATCAGGCATAATTCCTCCCCTTCCAAATACAGTCCTATTGTTTAAAATAGTTTTGTATGACAAAGAATCGTCCATTTTAATACTGTCTCTATTTGTAAATTCTCCATGAGCATATCGCTTCCCAATGTCTTTAAAATACTCTTCTGAACCATTATCAAATGACTTTTGAATACACCTGCCTGATGGAGTATAATATCTTGCCGTAGTAAGTCGCACAGCAGAACCATCATTTAAATAAAAAGGCCTTTGCACTAACCCTTTACCATAAGTGCGTCGCCCAATAATAAGACCTCTATCCCAATCCTGAATAGCTCCTGCAACTATTTCACTTGCAGAAGCAGTTACTTCATCAATCAGCACAATTAATTTCCCAGTTTTTAAAAACCCATTTTTACTCGCTTTATAATCATTTCTCTTTGCATTTAAACCTTCTGTATATACAATTAATTGGTTATCATCAAGAAATTCTGATGCTAAATCAACCGCTGTTGACAAATAACCCCCAGTATTACCTCGTAAATCCAGAATAATAGAATTAAAATCCTCTTTTTCTTTAATCTCTTTTAGACCATTTTCTATTTCCGAAATTGTATTTTTTGCAAAATTATTAATACGAATATATGCAATATTCGGTCGTGCAATGTAGCAAGCATCAAGGCTTGATATTTTTATATGATTCCTCGAAATAGTATAATCTATTAACTTATCCACACTTTTTCTGTAAATACTAATCTTTACTTCTTCGTCTTTATTACCTTTTAGCATTTTTGAAATAAAATCATTATTTATATTATTGCCAAAAGCAATCTCCTCGCCTACTTTTATAATCCTATCTCCAGCCCTAATTCCCGCATTCTCTGAAGGACCTCCTTTTGTAACAGATATAATAAAAACAGTATCTTTATATATAAAATATTGAATACCCACACCACTAAAAACTCCTTTCAAAGATTCTTCTGCCGTTTCCAAAACTTCTTTAGACAAATATGTAGAGTGGGGGTCTAGCTCCTTCAAAACACTAATAATTGCTGCCGATGTTATTGCTTGATAATCAACACTATCATAGTAATATGAATCTAAATAATTATAGACTTTTTGTAACTTATTTAAACTCTTTTCCTTTTCCGTGTCTTGTGAAAAACATTTAATAGAAAATAGAAAAATAGAAAAAATAATCAATAGATAACTTATATTTTGCCTAGCCAGGTTTTCCTTCTCAAATTGAATTAATTGCTTTAATCTCATAAAAATAGCTAAATAAAAACAACAAATATAAAGATTACATGTAAATATTGCCTAAAATATTTTAATTAAAACTGCAAATTATCTAAAAAGGGATTTTGATTTTTATAATTCATTATTATCAACTATATCCGTTTTTTTATAAAAAAAGTACAATAAACTCTAACAATTATCACAATGTTGCAACCTGTTTTTTTAAATAAAATATTAACAATAAGCATGATATGTAAATGTAAAAAACAATCTAACACATGTTTATAATTAGATAATTCTGAAATAAGTTTACAGTTTTTTTTCATAATTCTATTTTTTGTGTAAACCTATTTTAGGACGAGACACCTTTATAGTACCTTTCATGTACTGTTATAGTACCTTTCATGTACCTTTCATGTACAGTAATAGAATTTTTGGGCTGATAATTAACACTTTGCGTGTAATTAATTATAAATCAACATAGTAACACTGATTATTTAAGAATGGATTGAATTTTTCAATTTATAGTTTCCGCTTGCTTTCTTTTTTGTTGTCCAAAAATTAAATTAACTTTTATATTAAATTAATAATAAAAAAATACTCAAAATTTTCTTAAGAGTGTCTCGCAAAGAGAGCCATTTTTCAATTCTATCTGCAAATTAAATTGCCTCCTTGTTCTCCAAACTAATGATTTTGAATAGACGCCTGCTTTAGCTGGAGGGAGGATTGCCCACGGTAATATTAATCCGCCTCATCCGCGTTCCATATATTTGAAAAGCCTCAGAGAGGCGATATCTTAGTAGCCACGTGCGTAAGCTCGTGGACACAAGCACCCCACCTCCCCATTAGAGCCTCAAAGAGGCGGCATCTTAAAAAATCCATGTTAATCATTTGAAAAGCACTTGCTCACATTATTATACATGTACGGGGCTGACCCAAAAGGTCGATTTTCGACCCGACAAAATAGCCAAAGAGTTGATTAATGTGGATATAATCCCATTAGTCATGGACTAAAAATTGACAAAATGTCTTTTTAGTCAGCCCCAAAATTCTGTCTCTTGAGTTTTTGCAAGAGAAAATCTAATACATATCCTTTAATTGTTGGATTTCTTCTTGTTACAGTTGTGTTAAGTTATATTACCTTTAATATAATTGAAAAATTTAGTACAAATATTTTATATAGAACATCTCTTTTTTTATTCATCGTGTTATTTTTTTTCTAATTTTGTGAAATAACTAAATAGCCTTTTAATGATTTGTGAGAAATATATTATACACCCAGAAACACCCAAAGGTGCATATATAAACGAGTTCATGGCGTTAGTAAAAATACATACAGCCCAATCTCCAAGCGATTTTAATGTTGAAGGACAATTATTAGAAAACAACGACTGGAACGTTCTTGATAATTTATTTAATGATAGTTTAATTTAATAAAAATAATAAATTCATGCTAATACAGGAAATATTAAAAAACTCTGACTATACCAATCATATCTTTACAGATAAAGAAACTAATTGGTTTGAGAATAGAATTACTGAAGTTGAGGGAAAAAAAGGTAAAGAATATAAAACTGTTTGTGTGATTAGAAATAAAGAAATTAAAATCACACCTGAAGAAGTTGTAAGACAATTATATGCTTATAAACTCATTGAAGAATACGGATACCCTGTAAAACAAATTCAATTTGAATATCCGATAAAATTTGGTAGAGAAGCTAAAAGGGCTGATATTGTAATTGTAAACAAATTAGATTTAAGTACTGCTTATATTATTGCAGAAATTAAAAAGCCGAAAGCCAAAGACGGCAAAGACCAATTGAAAAGTTATTGTAATGGAACAGGTGCAACAATGGCTGTTTGGACAAATGGAGAAAATATTAATTTTTTTCATCGTAAAAATCCAAATTTTTTTGAACCAATACTTGGTTTGCCAAATGCGGACCAGTCATTAGCTGATTTTTTAAATAATCCTTTTACACTTCAAAATTTAATTGATAAAGAAAAATTACACCCTAAAGGTAAAACCTTAAAAAATATCATAGAAGATATGGAAGATGAGGTTTTAGCTAATGCTGGTGTAGATGTTTTTGAAGAAGTATTTAAATTAATTTTTGCCAAACTCTATGATGAAATGCAAAGCGGTAATGAACCCGAAAGAAGCAGGAGAAATTTAGAGTTTTACAATCACGGGCACGATGATATTGAATTAAAAGAAAAGATACAAAAATTGTTTAACAATGCTAATAAAGATTGGGCTGGTGTATTTCCTGAAAATACAAAAATAAACCTTACTCCAACACATCTTTCCGTTTGCGTTTCATCATTACAAGATTATAAATTATTCAATAGCAATTTAGAAGTTGTTGATAATGCTTTTGAATATCTAATGCAGAAGAGTAGCAAAGGCGAGAAAGGACAATACTTTACACCTCGTTATGTTATTGATATGTGTGTACGCATGATGAACCCAAAACCCGAAGAATTTGTTATTGACACAGCAGCAGGAAGTAGTGGTTTTACAGTTCATAGTATTTTCCATGTATGGCGTAATTTATTGCATAAATTAGGTTTGCCTTTAAGTCACATGTTTACTGCTGAAAATAAACCTAAAGAGTGCTCCAATTACGTTAAAGAAAAAGTTTTTGCAATTGATTTTGACGAAAAAGCAGTTAGAGTAAGCAGGGCTTTAAACCTTATTGCAGGCGATGGGCAAACAAATGTTTTGCAATTAAACACACTCGATTTTACCAAATGGGATTTACTAAAAAAAGATGATGAGGACTGGGACGCTGTTTTCGGACAGGGCTTTAATCGCTTGAAAAAGTTATGTGAAAAACGAGGCGATTACAATAATTTTAATTTTGATTTGGTAATGGCAAACCCGCCATTTGCAGGCGATATAAAAGAAACAACAATATTAACTCATTACGAATTAGCAAGGCAAAAAGGCAATGCCTCTAAGCCAGTAGGCAGAGATATTTTATTTATTGAACGCAATCTAAAGTTTTTAAAACCTGGGGGACGTATGGCTGTTGTATTGCCACAAGGAAGATTTAACAATAGTAGCGATAAATATATTAGAGAATATATTGCAGAACATTGTAGAATACTTGCTGTTGTTGGTTTGCATGGTAATAGCTTCAAACCTCATACTGGAACTAAAACAAGTGTTTTATTTGTTCAGAAATGGGACGATACACTTTGTCCTAAAAAAGACGATTATAATATTTTCTTTGCAACACAACAAATAAGCGGGAAGAACAACAGCGGTGAGCCAATTTATTGGAAAAAAGATAACCCGCCTAAAGCAGAATACCAAAGCAATTACGAAACATATTGCACAGCTAAAAGCAAAGATGCTTTTATTGATGGCAACAACCACCCAATAATAGCACAAGATTTAATTAATTACGGAAGTTTTACATTTTACGATAATCAAACCGAAACAGAAAATTGGGGTTTCGATGGCATTGCTGAAGCATTTGCAGAGTTTGCTAAAAAGGAGAACCTCAGTTTTTTTTAAATTGCCCTTTTAATGAACCAAAGTACCAAAGTTTGTTAAAAGGGCTGGAAGTAAGTGTGATTTCTTTAGCAAAAGCAAATAAGAATAAAGACTTTAGAGCGGATAGTGATTTTTGGACTAAAGAACCTAAGGTTAGTCCTAATTTAAATTATGATAAAATAGGTAATTGTCTATTAAATGCACAATATGGGATTTCTATTGAAATGAATGAAGAAAAGAAAGGATTTCCTATTTATAGGATGAATGAAATTCATAATATGCTTTGTGATTTTGAAGTAAATAAATTTGCAGATATAACAAATGAAGAATTAAATACATTTAAGTTAAACGATAGAGATGTTTTATTTAATCGTACAAACTCTTTTGAATGGGTTGGAAGAACAGGTATTTATAAAAAAATAGACAATAGAGATTTTGTTTTTGCATCTTATTTAGTTCGTTTTGTTCCAAATCAGAAAATAATATTACCAGAGTATTTAACAACTTTTTTAAATACAAAATTTGGAATTTGGGATATAAAAAGGAGGGCAAGGCAATCAATAAATCAAACAAACGTAAATCCTGAAGAAGTTAAGCAAATTAATATACCATTGCTTAGCAAGGCATTTCAATTAAAAATAAAAGTTTGTTTCGATAATTCAACAAGATATTTAATAAAATCACAAGAATTATATAAACAAGCCGAACAAATCCTTTTACAAGAATTAGGATTATTAAATTGGCAACCCACAATAAAAAACAATAATAACAAAACCTTAAAAGAAAGTTTTTTACAATCTGGGCGTTTTGATGCTGAGTATTACCAACCAAAGTATGATGAATTGTTATCTCGCATAACTAAATTTGATTGTAAAATAATTGATAAAATTGTTAATATAAAGAAATCAATTGAGCCGGGAAGTGAAGCATATCAAACAGAAGGATTGCCTTTTATTCGTGTTGCCGATTTATCAAAAATGGGAATTAGCGAAAGTAATGTTTTCTTAGACCCGAATAATTTTAATGTTGAAGAATTAAAACCAAGAAAAAATACAATTTTACTTTCAAAAGATGGTAGTGTTGGCATTGCATATAAAGTTGAGGAAGATATTGAAGGAATTACATCAGGTGCGATTTTGCATTTAACAATAAATGATAAAAATATTTTACCCGATTATTTGTGTTTGGTTTTAAACTCTATAATTGTTCAATTGCAGGCAGAACGTGATGCAGGCGGTTCAATAATTCAGCATTGGAAACCAGATGAAATAAAACAGGTAATAATTCCAGTTTTAGGAGATAAAACACAAAAATCTATTTCCCAAAAAATAAAAGAAAGTTTCGCATTACAAAAACAAAGCAAAGAACTTTTAGAAGCAGCAAAAAAAGCTGTGGAAATGGCAATTGAAGATGGAGAAGAAAAAGCATCAAATTATATTAAACAGTTTAATTAATTATGCCAAACACACCAAGACAAAATATAGCAAAATGGGATGAATTAGCCGAGATTCATTATTATTCTCATTTCATAACAACGTGGATTGCTTTTAATTCATGGTATAACTTTAGTTTCCCAGATATAGTAGGAGACAGAGCAGTTATAAACCATATTAAAAATAATCACACACTGGCTAAAACAACCTTTTTAGGACTACTCAGGGGAACAAATCAGGAAAGCAAGCAATTTCAGGAAAATATTGCACAACTTCATTATTGTTTACAAAATCATAACATTAGCAGTGATGGGCAAAGAATTTGGTTTGAGAGTTTTGTTGTTGAATTAGACAGAAGCAAATTAATAATAAATCAAACTTCAAGAGGAGTTAAATATCATGTAAATATAACAATTACACAAGGCAATATTACTACTATTTTAGCTACTGTTAAAAATGCAGCAAATTCAAACCTTTTAGTTTATAATCATAATGCCTTTGATATAGTAGATTTAAAATCAAAACCTGAATTTATTGCTTTGTCAAATATGCAAAAAGCAACTATTGAAGGTTATTTAAACGAAGCAAATCCTAAAAAACCTGTTAATCTACTTACAAATAATCAACCGCCAAATTGTATAGAAGTTGGGCAATTCAAATTAATAAATAATGAAAACTTAATTTTCAAAGCAATAATTGAAATGCTTTATGGTTTACGAAACAACCTATTTCACGGAAGTTTAACACCATCGCCCGATGCTAATAAAGTTTACGAAGCAGCATATAGAATTTTAAAACAAATTGTTGAAGATTTAAAATAAATACTATGGATATAGAAGAAAAATACAAAATATTAATAAATGCACGTAATTTTCATTACGAAAATTATAATAAATGGATGACATATTTTTATGTTGCTATTGGTGCTTTATTTGTTGGTTATTGCTCAATTATAGCATCTGATAAGAATTTAATTGGAATAGAGTATTCAATTAATATACTTGGTTATATTGTCGGTATACTATGGTATTGGTCAAGTAAAGGATATTACTACTGGAATATTAATTTTATTACCCTTGTTAATTATTATGAAGAAAAACTTTTAAATTTCCCTGAAACAGAAAGAATTTATTTTGTTTTTGCAAATAAAAACATTCAAAATAATTACGCAAACCCAGCTTCAGGTGCAAATATTTCAACTTCTAAAATAGCAATCTTATTTTCGTTTATCATTACTTCTTGTTGGGGTGCATTAATATTTTACAAATTATTAAATCTAACAAATTGTATTTGTTATGATGGTTTAACAATAATATTTTCATTGATTGCTTCTATAATTTTAACAATTTTAATCAGTTACTTAATTCCTGAAAAATG